>CAFBMS010000001.1_pt1 | contig 45612 bp, 49 predicted proteins | sample 7269031 | NCBI WGS metagenome assembly CAFBMS01 (sample SAMEA6814072, study PRJEB35770) | uncultured Candidatus Planktophila sp. | biome: Freshwater; feature: Freshwater reservoir; material: water | place: Czech Republic | collected 2017-05-23 | depth 30m m
CATATCCGACCTTCCTGATTTTGGTATCGGGGGTGTTTGCGACCCCGTGCGAAATCACGGCTCGCAGGCCGGAGGAAGATATGAGAACGCTACCGATTACTGAGAAGTAATTCGGGAAACAACACCCAAAGAGATGGCAATAGATTGACCTATTAATAGGGCAAAAAGCGCTGTTCCGAGTCCAACGGTGCCTCCTAGGAATGCTCCGAGAATGAGCACCGAAGCTTCGATCCCTAGCCTTACTCTGCCGACACGAACACCTGTGTGATTGTGTAATGCGGTCATCAGTCCGTCGCGCGGACCGGGGCCCAGAGCGCAGGTGATGTAGAGAGCCGATCCCATTCCAACCAAAGCTATTCCAAGAAAGTCCATAGCGATTCCAACCAAATAATTATTGGTCATGGGAAAAATATTTATACCTATTTGGAGTGCACCGGCAATGATAACTATGTTTGAAATTGTGCCGAAACCCGGTTTTTCGCGCAAGGGAATCCACAAAAGTAGTACAAGAGTGCTGATTGCTAAAGTTGACAGACCAATTGAAATATCAAGCCTTTTTGAAACACCTTGGGCCAAGACGGTCCACGGAGCGTTACCTGTGGCGCTTTGAACTAGAAGTGCGTCACCAAGACCAAAAATGAATAAGCCAAAAAAAAGTATCAATGTTCGCCGCACAGATAAATCCCAGCGATGACGGGCAGCCCACGTTGTGTGTGGAATAGTTCTGTGCGGACGTAGAAATTCTAATAAAACGTTCTTAGGCTCTGCAGAACTCATTGGGTAATCGTAGGGGATACACTTCGCCGATGAGGCTTTTAAAGTGATCATTGGTTTAGGAACTTTAATAAATATCGTAACAATCATCGCTGGCTCCACTGTCGGTGTCTTAGCTGGTTCTAAGTTGGCGCCAAAGACTCGAGACCTCATTACAGATGTTTTGGGTTTGATAACTATTCTTGCTGCCGCTAGCGCCATAATTCCCATGTTTAGTGTTGAATTTTCCACTTCTTTGCCGAAAGGATGGACACTACTTAGCATTCTAGGATCACTTCTGATTGGTGGAATTATCGGATCAGCGTTGAAATTAGAAGATCGCTTAGAACGACTTGGTGAAAAATTAAGACGTAAGTTTGGCGCTAATCAAGAAGGATCATTTGTTGAAGGCTTTGTTTCATCCTCCCTGCTCTTCGTTATAGGTCCTCTTGCCATTTTAGGAAGCATCAGTGATGGTATGGGGACTGGAATTGATCAGCTTTCGCTGAAGTCGATTCTCGATTTTTTTGCCGCAATAGCTTTTGCAGCATCTTTAGGTTGGGGAGTGGCTGCGTCAGCTATTCCAGTCGGCATTTATCAAGGAATATGGACCGTAATTGGTTTCTTGCTCGGCAATATTTTGGCTCAATATCAAATAGATGCCATGACAGTAGTAGGGGGATTACTCCTGCTATCCATTGGTTTGCGCCTTCTACGGGTAAAAGAAGTAGCCGTTGGAAATTTACTACCAGCTTTAGCTATTGCGCCAGTATTTGTTTATGCGCTTCATGCTTCTTTGATTTAAAAAGTACTCGCGTCAATAACAAATCGATATTTAACATCACTTGCGACAGTCCGATCGTAAGCTGTGTTTGCATAATCTGCAGATATTACTTCTACGTCACTAACAATATTGTGTTCTCCACAAAAATTGAGCATCTCTTGCAATTCAGCCATGCCTCCAACCATAGAACCAGTTAAGGAACGTCTGCCATCTAGCATGACTGCGCCTCTGAGTGAATATGGTATCCCAGGTAGCCCAATTACTACTAGCGTTCCATCCAATTTTAAACATTGCAGGTATTCATTGATATCAAGTTCAGCGCTAACAGTATTTAGAATAATGTCAAATGATTTTTTTAGTTTTATTAAAGCCTCTGGATTTTTTGTGCTAACGAAATGATGTGCTCCCATTTTTTTGGCATCAATTTCTTTGTCGGGCGAATGAGATAACACTGTAACTTCAGCTCCCATAGCAACCGCAAATTTCACGCCCATATGACCCAAACCGCCAAGACCCATGACGGCAATTTTTGATTTAGGGCCAACGTTCCAATGTTTTATAGGTGAGTACAAAGTAATTCCGGCGCACAGTAAAGGTGCAACTCCTTCCAGAGGTAAATTTTTTGGGATGTGGACTGCGTAATCCTCATTTACAACGAATTTATTTGAATAGCCGCCGCGAGTTTGGCTTTTTCCGTCTCGCTCAATGCTGTTATACGTTCCAGTCATGCCTTCTAGGCAATATTGCTGCAGTCCCTTTAGACAGTTATCGCAGGTGCGACATGAATCTACGAATACTCCTACTCCAATCAAATCACCAACTGAAAATTTAGTAACTGATGTTCCAATAGATGAAACAACTCCCGCTACTTCGTGACCAGGAACCAATGGATAATGAACATTTCCCCATTCACCTCGAGCTGTGTGGATATCAGAATGACAGATACCCGCATACTTCACATCGAAACCCACATCGTGTGAACCAAGTTTGCGACGATCAAATTCGAACGTTTTCAAGAGAGAGGTTGCGTTTTCTACGGCAAGTCCGCGAGATTTCATATGTTTCCTTTGTTAGTAAACGGAAGTGGTTCTGTGGAGATGTGAGCAGCTTTTGATGATCGAGCCGTTACTTCCCGCATATGATGCCTTCGGCATAACACTTCATATGCAATTTCTTGATCAGGTGAAACATCGCCAACGACAACTTGCTCACCTTGTGTAACCATAGTCCCATCAACTGTTCTAGCGTTGTGCGTCGCTCGAGAGCCACACCAACATAGGGCTTCTACTTGTAGCGTATTGACTCGATCGCTCAATTCAACCAAACGTGCAGAGCCTGGAAAAAGTTTTGTTCGAAAGTCCGAGAGAATTCCAAAGGCGTAAACATCTATTCCTAATCCATCAACGATTTTGGCTAACTCTTCTATTTGTTTCGGTTGATAGAATTGCGCTTCATCACAAATTATGTAATCTACTCGCAATCCTTGCGATAATTTATCGACGACGAATTTATGTAGATCCATATTTCCAGAAACTTCGATAGCAGGACTTTGTAGTCCAAGACGCGAAGAAATCACGCCAGATCCTGCTCGATCGTGTGAAGTGAAAATTAAACCGGTCCGGCCTCGACTCTGATGATTGTGCGCTGTCTGCAGTGCGAGCGTTGACTTACCGCTATCCATAGTTCCGCAGTAATAAATAAGTTCGGCCACGGGTTCATCTTGCCACTGTGGTGGAATTTTTGCGAGATTTAAACCAGTACTTGAACTACAGATTTACACCCTGGTCTCGTAGGGCTTGGGATAATTGAGGAATTAAGGCGAGAGAGATATCTACGGAGATATGAGATTCATCTCTGTATACAACCAAACCATCCTTTACGGCTGGGCACACTTGCGAACAAAGCCAAGAATTTGGATCTATAACTTTGAATCCTGCGATAGATAGGTTTTGACTACGTGAAGTGGCACTACATTTTGCAATTGAGTAATTTGCTAAACACGAAGGAATGTCCCGCATTGGATGTGGTGTGTCAGTTATGTAAATTAATTGCGGTGAGCTGTTTCTAACCTCCTTTAGTAACTTGCGTTGGCCATCGTCCCACCATTTATTACGATCTGTGAATTGTGCTGGTTGAGCAAAATATTGAAAACTGCTCATAATAAGTACATCTGGTTTAACCTGTTGTATTCGTTTAATCGAATTTAACCGCCATTGTTTGCACCGTGACATCTTAAAAGCACCTTGGTCGGATCTAATGATGTCCACAGAAGAACATGCGGATTTTGTTAAGGAGATCAATTTGTACCCAGCTCGCTTTGCGATCTCGTTTAGGGCTGGAAACCACTGCGCCGCATGTGAATCTCCGTATAAAATGATCGTCTTAGTAGAATTCAAATCACCGTACTCGCATAATCCAGAGATTGTTTGCGGGTAGTTAGCGTGGCAACCATCTTCATAAATAATCGGGCGCGCCTTGATTTGAGAGATTGAAACCGCACCATTGATTCCGGTTACGTCAATTTTATCGGTAGTGGTTAGCATAATTGAAACACCTATAAGAACCGATGCAATTGTGATTAACCCTGTTGCTTTGAATACAAGTGAAGGTGAGGTAGTTTTTTTGCGAAATGGTTCTTCGATAAATCTATGCGTTAAGTAAGCAAGATAAATAGTAAGAATTATTGCCATTATTCGTTCGAGTGACCCCAATGGTCGAGCCAGGTAAGTGCTAGGTAAAACTAATAACGGCCAATGCCATAAATAGAGTGGATATGAAATTTTCCCTAACCATTGAAAAATTCGACTATTAGCCACATCATTGAGGAAAGGTGGCCAAGAATAGATTGTAGAAATAAGCATCACAGTGCCTAGAACAGGGAGTAGTGCATTTATTCCAGGAAATGCTGTTGTTTCATTGAAAATAAAAGAACTAACCATAATTAAAACAAACCCAAGCAAACCGACTAACTTCTTGGTTCTAATAGGCGGAATTAGTACCAGAAGAGCTCCCAAACCAAGTTCCCAAGCTCTAGTTGGCAGTGAATAGAAAGACCAAATAGGCGTCGTTTCGGTTTGATAAATTGAGATAATAAATGAAAGTGCCGTAACAAAGGAAATTAAATAAGTGAGAATTTTTCGACTTTTTAATCGGATTGCTATTGTGAAAAATAACAGGAGTAATAGAGGCCAAACTAAATAGAATTGCTCCTCAACTGCTAGTGACCAATAGTGAATCACTGGTGAAGGTGTGGCATCTAAGTTTTGATAATCTGCTTGCCACCAAGCAAATAGGTAATTAGAAACATACAAACTTGCTGCGATTATGTCTCGACCAAGTGAAGCACGCATCGTTCCTGGAATGAGCAACCAAGAGATGATGGCAGTTATAGATAGTACAAAAAATGAAGTAGGTAGCAAACGTCTAAATCGCCGTGAGTAGAATTCCTTAAAATTTATCGTTCCTGTGGTGTCAATTTCCCGCATAAGCAAACCAGTTATAAGAAACCCGCTGATGACATAGAAAATGTCTACGCCAATAAATCCACCGCTTACCCATTTAGCATGAAAAAAAGTCACCAAAATTGCAGCTAAGGCTCGAAGACCTTGTATTTGGGTTATTTTGCGAGTTGTACTTTTGACCATTAGATTGTTTTGATCGATTCAATATTTATATGGGGGAAAGCACGTTGAATTTTCGCCCTGCCATCTAAGGCCACAATTTCAAGCAGGAAAACGATGTGAGTAATTGTTGCTCCCGTTTTTTGAATTAATCGAATAGCAGCACAAGCGGTGCCCCCGGTTGCGAGAACATCATCGACAATCAAAACTTTAAGCTCAGGACCACATGCGTCATTGTGTATTTCGAGCGTGTCTTGCCCATACTCTAAGCCATAATTTTCCGAATAAGTTTGGTGTGGCAGTTTTCCAGATTTACGAATTGGGATAAAACCCTTATTGCATTGATTAGCGATGGCAGAAGCAAATATAAATCCGCGCGCTTCCATTCCCGCGACGCAATCGAAATGTGGAGCAATTGATGACATCTGCGTGACTACCAGGTGAAAAGCTTCGGCATTTGATAGCAAGGGAGTTATATCTTGAAACATGATTCCAGGTTTAGGAAAATCAGGCACTTCACGGATTAGTTCCATGGCCTCTTTTATGTTCACGGTTCTGATAGTTTCATATTTTTGTGTCCGAGAGGGGACTTGAACCCCTAAGCCCTTGCGGGCACTAACACCTCAAGCTAGCGCGTCTGCCAATTCCGCCACCCGGACGAGTGTGACCCGAACGATATCAATGCGGGCAAAGGTAAGCAAAAAAGAAGTATCTGAGAGAGAATATAGCCATGACTTCGATGCAATTGAGTGATTCCGAACGGGAAGATTTGCATTCTGACGCAATTTCAATTTGCCAAACACTTATTCAAATTCCTAGCGTAAATTTTGGCGATGGCAAAGGTGATGAATCAGCCGTGGCAAATAAAGTTGTGGAATTGTTACAAGAAGCAGGTATCAAATCAAAAATTTATGAATCAGCACCTGGACGTTGCAATGTAATTGCGCATATTGACGGTACGGATACAACACGTCCTGGTTTGGTTGTACATGGTCATCTCGATGTAGTGCCTGCAAATGCCGAAGATTGGAGCGTAGATCCTTTTTCAGCTGTCATAAAAGACGAAATGATTTGGGGACGCGGCGCAGTTGATATGAAAAATATGGATGCCATGATTATCGCAATTTTTAGAATGTGGTCACGAAAAGGCATCAAACCTCCACGAAACATAGTTTTAGCATTCTTTGCGGACGAAGAAGCTGGTTCGCTCTTCGGTTCGCGATGGATGGTCGCAAATCATCCGGACGTATTCAAAGATTGCACCGAAGCGATTTCCGAAGTTGGAGGATTCTCCGTCACGTTATCGGGGAGTAAGCGTTTGTATTTCATTGAAACGGCTCAAAAAGGGATCCATTGGATGCGTTTAACCGCACATGGTCGAGCAGGTCACGGATCCATGATGAACCCGGAAAATGCTCTCACACGTTTGAGTGAGGCTGTTTCAGCAATTGGCAATCACACGTGGCCACAGAGGTATACAAAAACTGTGAAGGTTTTATTTAGAAAAATCGCTGAAGTAACGGGAAATAAATATGATGAAAATGATCTTCAACCGCTACTGAAGGAAATTGGACCAATGTCTAGAATGATTGGCGCAACTCTTCAGAATACAGCGAACCCAACAATGCTTGACGCTGGTTATAAAGCTAATGTCATTCCTCAGAGTGCGCACGCGGTCATTGATGGACGCTTTTTACCAGGTTTTGAAAAGGAATTAGATGACACCATTCGCCAGATTATCGGTCCGAATATCGTTTTAGAAACGATTACACACGACATCGCTTTAGAAGTTGATTTTGAAGGTAATTTGGTTGATGCGATGACTAATGCAATTCTGGCTTTTGATCCTGAAGGTATTCCGGTTCCTTATTTAATGAGTGGCGGAACCGATAACAAAGCATTAAGTGAATTAGGGATCGTTGGGTACGGGTTTTCGCCATTGAAATTGCCAGCAGATCTAGATTTCATGGCGCTATTTCACGGAGTCGATGAAAGAGTTCCAATCGAGGGCATTAATTTTGGCGTAGATGTACTGGAAAGCTTCTTAAGAAATTCTTGAAATTTCATTAAGCGCTGTACGCACCACATCTGGCAGAGTAACTTCTTCACTTGACAAAGCACCTCTTAATTGTGCGCCAGTACGAGCACCAAGAATTACGCTTGTAACTGAAGGCGCGTCCCTAACCCACGCAAGTGCTACTTCCAATGGCGAATATCCCAAACCTTCAGCCGCTACGCATACCGCTTCAACAACTTGAGATTGTTTGTCAGACAAATAAGGTTCGACAAACGAGGAAAAATGTGGGGTAGCAGCTCTTGAATCACTTGGAATACCTTTTCTATATTTGCCAGTAAGAACTCCGCGTCCCAACGGTGACCAAGCAAGTAATCCAACTTCAAGGTTTTCAACTGCATCGATTAGATCTTCTTCAATTCTGCGATTGAGCAAAGAATATTCATTCTGAATAGTTGTTATCGGAGCTTTATTGGCAATAACTTCCTGACGTGTTATTGCACGGGCGCTTTGCCATCCAGAAAAATTTGAGATTCCAACATATCTTGCTTTGCCGCTTGTGTACGCATAATCAAGGGCAGATAAAGTGTCATCCAACGGAGTATGCGAATCCCAAGTATGTATCTGCCACAGATCTACATAATCTGTATTAAGTCTTTGCAAGGACGCATCCAATTGCGCAATCAGAGCGGTTCGAGAGTTATCAACCTTGCGCACTCCATCCGGAAAACTTAAGCCTGCTTTAGATGCAATAACAACGGTGCTTCGTTCGAAGAGAGTGCCAATAAGCCCACCAATGACGCGTTCGCTATCACCGTCTCCATAGACTGCAGCGGTATCGATGAAATTGCCTCCTGCATCTAGGAACGCTCGGCATTGATCTGCGGCTTCGTGTTCGTCGGTATCTCTGCCCCACGTCATTGTTCCAAGGCCAACTCTGGATAGCATGAGTCCACTTTTACCCGCTCGTCTTAATTGCATGGCAAGACCTTAGCAAGTGTGTATTCCTAAATCCCGATAACCTTGGGTTGTGACCACAGTTATTTTGATCCGCCATGCTCATTCCATAGCCAATGAAAGGGGAGTTTTGGCTGGACGTGCTCCAGGAATAACTCTGAGCAAGTCAGGCAAAAAACAAGCACTCCAGTTAAATAAGCGTTTAGGGAAATTGCAGTGCAAGCACATCAGCATTAGTCCGCTTGAAAGATGCAAGGCCACGTTACAACCATGGCTGATTGCACGGGGAATTACTCAGCGAAGCATCACAGTTGACGAAGGTTTCATCGAAGTTGATTATGGCCAGTGGACTGGCAAGAAATTAGCAACATTGGCTTTAAAGAAAGAGTGGCGAATAGTTCAAAAGAGTCCGAGTAAAATGGTGTTTCCTGATGGCGAAACGTTACTTGGAGTTCAGAGTAGAGCGCACAAAGCTTTGTTAAAATCAATTAAGAAGGCTGGCAATGGAATAGTTATAGTTGTAAGTCATGGTGATGTCATTAAAAGTTTAATTGCCTCTGCCTTGGAACTCGAGTTAGACAAGTTCCAGAAAATAGTGATAGATCCAGCATCCATTTCTGTTTTGGATTACCACAAGGGAAATTTTCGGTTACTTCATCTAAATGACTCAACTTCGAATTTTGAACACCTGTCTAAAAGCAAGCGCTCGGGAAAAACCCTTGTTGGTGGGGGAGCAGGTCGAAAATGACTCCAATAGTTTATGAGTTCAATCCTGTTGAACGCTTTGTGGCAGGTACTGTCGGGGCTCCTGGGGAACGGACTTTTTTTATTCAAGCTCGTACCGGTTCTCGGGTCGTGTCTGTCGTTGTTGATAAATCTCAAGTGATTGCTCTAGGTGAACGCACCAAGATAATGTTGCGAGAAATTAAAAAGACTGATCCAACTATTATTGTAAAAACCCAGGAAATTGATGATTCCCCCTTAGAACAACCAATCTTTGAGGAGTTTCGTGCCGGAGTTATTGCTATGGCGTGGGATGTTGAAAATTCAGTGATTGTTTACGAATTACGCGAGATAACGAGCTCAGATGATGATTCTCAAGACGAGGTGATCTTTGATGAAGAAGATTCGTCTGTTGATTTACTCCGTGTTCATGTATCACCAACACAAGCGGCAGCTTTTTCTAAACGTTGCCTCTCTTTGGCTAATGCAGGCAGAACTCCGTGCCCTTTCTGTGGAATGCCGATAGACCCAACAGGACATCTGTGCCCTCGATCTAATGGTTATCGAAGATGAGTTTTGCGGAGAACATTTTGCGCAATGGGACGATTGTTGTGTCTGGGCGTTTAATTGATGCATCAAATGCAACTTTGCTTGCGGATTGCCAGTTAGGCGATGTTGTTCTCAAATGTATTTATAAGCCGGTTGCAGGGGAGAGACCGCTATGGGATTTTCCTGATGGAAATTTAGCTTCACGAGAATATGCAGCATTTCTTATAAGTGAATTCATGAATTTACATATTGTTCCAACGACAATCTTGCGAAACGGTCCTTTTGGAGTAGGAATGGTTCAAGAGTGGATAGATATTGATTCCGACATCGATTTGGCCGAGTACTTTGGGGGAGATGAGCCTCAATTGAGACAGATGGCACTTTTCGATGCTGTTATCAATAACACCGATCGAAAAATTGGTCATCTATTGCCTCGTGATGACGGCAAACTTTTTGGATGCGATCACGGGGTTACTTTTCATCATGAGAACAAATTACGCACAGTTTTATGGCAGTGGGCGGGCTCTGATTTATCAAAGGAAGAAATCAATGCGCTAGAGACTCTTCTTATTAAATTGCGATCAAGGGACGGGGATATTTTTCAAACCTTGTTAACTAGTGACGAAATCAATGCTTTATCAGCGCGAGTTCAAGAGCTTATTTCGACCAAAAGTTTTCCATTACCGAGTACTGATTGGCCGGCCATACCGTGGCCTGCGTTTTAAATCCAAGTAAATCAACGATGCATTAGTATTAGAACATGAAATCGTGGCCAGAGGTTTATATCCCAACGATTGATTCCAAATACGTATTTCCTGAATTATCACTTTTTAATTCCGAGTCACACAGAACCGAAGTTTTACCCTTTAAAAAAACTTATCGAATATATGTATGTGGAATAACTCCTTACGATTCAACGCATCTAGGCCATGCGGCAACGTATATATCCTTCGACCTAATCAATAGATATCTACGTGCTATGCAATCAGAGGTAAATTTTGTTCAGAACATTACAGATATTGATGATCCACTCCTTGAAAGAGCAAATCGAGATGGGGTTGATTGGCAGGACTTGGCAAATTCTCAGATAGATCGTTTTAGAAGCGATATGACTGCTCTACATGTGATTCCACCTAGAAATTACATCGGAGCCGTGGAAGCTATACCGCTTGTTATTGAGAAGATACAAGAATTAGAGGCTGCTCAATCAATTTACCAAGTTGAAAAGGATCTGTATTTCCGTGTTCAGAAAGATCCTGAATTTGGCAAACGAAGTAATCTTTCGGAAACAGATTCTTTAAAGATTTTTGCGGAAAGAGGAGGAGATCCGCATCGTGTTGGAAAGGAACATCCTCTGGACTCACTCGTGTGGCTCGCTCAACTTCCTAATGAACCTGGTTGGTCGAGTATTTTCGGTGACGGGAGACCCGGCTGGCATATTGAATGTTGCGCGATTGCATTGAAATATTTAGAACCAGAAGTGTCTGACGAATACCTAATAGATATACAAGGTGGAGGCAGTGATTTAATATTTCCTCATCATGAAATGAGTGCATCTCAAGCTAGAGTTTCAACAGGTAAGAGATTTGCCCGCTTATATGTTCACACTGGAATGATTGGTCTTGAAGGACAGAAAATGAGCAAAAGTTTGGGAAATCTACAGTTCGTTTCGACCTTGGTTGATTCTGGTGTAAATCCAATGTCCATACGGTGCGCATTAATGATGCAGAGTTATTCGAAAGATCGAATGTGGAGTAATGAATTATTAGAAAATTCAGATATTTTTCTAGACGCTTTGACGTTACATTTATCAAAGACTGAATGCGCTCCAACGCAGCAAGTCATTCAAGACATTATCAATGCTCTATCTTCGAATCTAGATACTGAGAAAGTATTTATGATAATCAATCAATGGATTAAGCAATCCGAATCGGGTGCCACTGGCGGCAATCCTGGAGAACTATCTCGTGCGCTAGATACTCTTCTTGGTATAGCAATCTAATATGTCTGATTTTTATAGCGCAGTTTTTTTCGATATGGATGGCCTATTCGTTGATTCAGAACCACTGTGGTTGATATCCGAAACCGAACTTATGGCCAAGTTTGGTTATGCATGGACCCAATCTGATCAAAGCTATTGTCTTGGCGGACCGCTGAGTCGTGTCGGACAGTACATGTTTGAAAAGACTGGCGGGAAAGAATCACCAAATTTTTTTACAAATACAATAGTGACGATAATGAGCGAGAAACTTTCTATAGGTGCGCCAATAATGCCTGGTGCGCTGCGTTTAATGAAAGATCTTGAGAAAAATGGAGTAAGTACAGCCTTGGTATCTGCTAGTCCTAGAGTTTTGGTTGACGCAGTTCTGGCGATGTTCCCCGAACATACTTTTAAATTCTCACTTTCTGCAGATGATGTAACTCACCCGAAACCTAATCCTGAGGCTTATTTAAAAGCAGCTAAAAAGTTAGGTGTTGAAATCACGCAGTGTTTAATTCTAGAAGATTCACCAAATGGCGTGAAAGCTGCTACGGCCAGCGGCGCTTTTACGATTGCTGTCCCGCATTTTGTTCAGATAGTTCCTAGAAATCGGTTGCGTGTCATCCGATCATTAGAGGAGCTAAATTTCGAGATATTGCAAACTAATTATGAGCAGGACAAATTGGTTTAAAGGAACACCAATCGCATAATCTGCTTTTTCTTGGTTTCCATTCGCCAGATTCCATGGCAAATGAGATGGCTTCAGCAATTTGAATGAGAGTTTTTTCTGTAGCAATCAAATCCGATTCTGATGGACTGTTTTTGAGTAAATTGCCATCTCCTAGATATATCAATTGCAACAACTTGGGAAGGACATTTGTCTCTTTCCAATAAAGCAAGGCATAAACCCGTAATTGGAAGAGCGCTTTATCTTCCCAACCAGGCTTTGGAGATTTTCCAGTTTTGTAATCAATTATCCGAACTTCACCAGTAGGTGCAACATCTAATCGATCTACGTACCCGTGAAGGTATGTTGCTTCAGATAAATCGTGCTCTAAGTGAAGTTCTCGATGGGTAGGTTCAAAGACTGTGGGATTTTCTAAGTTGAAATATGTTTCGAGTAGTGATGTTGCGCGGTCCAACCATTCTTTTTCACTAGTTACCAAAACGGCTAGTTCAGGTTTTAGCTCTAATTGCGCCTGCCACCGAGTAGGCAACAGGTGCAGTGCGGTTTGGATCGTTCGTAATTGCGCAGGTGATTCGAATAGGTCGTGTAAAACCGTGTGGACTAGGGTTCCACGTTCAGCATCCAAATTCGGCGCTTCAGGTAATTGATCAATCACGCGATATTTGTATAGCAATGGACAATTCGAGAAGTCATTGACCCGACTTGGAGAGAGCCTTAACTGGTTCACCCAGGCGAAGATACTCTGATATTTATGTACACGCACGCATAAGATACTCCCATGTCTAATGATGGGTTCTTCGCTGAAGGTGATCGGATTCAATTAACGGATCCCAAAGGGAAGATGTATACATTCACTATTACCCGAGGCAAGGAATGGCACACGCATAAAGGTTGGATCGTTCATAACGATCTCATTGGATTACCAGAAGGTAGCGTCGTCAGTACCAGTGCTGGTTTGCAATTCACGGCGTTTAAACCTTTGCTAGGTGATTTTGTTCTGTCAATGCCACGTGGCGCAACGATTGTTTATCCTAAAGATGCCGCAATGATTATCGGGGTAGCCGATATTTTTCCAGGAGCAAAGGTCATAGAAGCAGGCGTCGGTAGTGGTGCGTTGAGTATTTCACTTCTTCGTGCAATTGGCCCTGAAGGCAAACTCCTAAGCTTTGAACGCCGAGAAGATTTTGCGGAAATTGCCAAGGAGAATGTAAGTACTTATTTTGGTTCTTTACCAACAAATTGGAATCTAAATATCGGTTCTGTTCAAGACTCCTCAGTAGAAGAAAAATTTGATCGAGTTGTACTAGACATGCTTGCGCCTTGGGAGTGCATCGCTTATGCAGCTGATGTGTTACGCCCTGGAGGTGTTTTTCTAGCCTATGTGGCTACAACTACTCAATTATCCGCGACCGCTGAGGCAATAAAAGAAGATGGTCGATTTACTGAGCCTCTTAGTTCAGAAACGATTGTGAGAGATTGGCACCATGAAGGTTTAGCAGTGCGTCCCATGCAACGAATGATCGGTCATACAGGATTTCTTATTATCAGTCGTCGCATGGCGCCAGGTGTTTCTGTGCTTGCCCGTCGTAGACGTCCGTCAAAAGGTGCTTACGGTGTCGCGGAAGAGTGAGCGATTAGTAAATTTGGTTATCGCGCTATTAGCAACCAAACGGTATTTAACCAAGTTGGAGATTTTTAGAACAATCGAAGGTTACGAAGGTTCCACAGAATCTATGGAACGTATGTTTGAACGAGATAAAGATGAATTACGTGGTTTAGGTATTGAAATAGAAGTGTCAGCTCTCGATCCGTTATTTGATGATGAAGTTGGTTACAGAATACGTTCCGAAAATTTTGTGATGGATCGCAATGGATTCACAGCGAATGAAATTGCATATATGTCTCTCGCAGCTCAAGTGTGGAAAAATGCTACCCTCGATGATGTAGCTCAGAAAGCTATGAGAAAATTGTCGGGATTAGCAAAACCAGCAGATATATCTGAAATGCCGGCTTTTGCACCAACAGTTCTTAATGCTCCTTTTTTTCTCAGCGAATTAGTTGAATGCATAAGTCAACGTAAGCCCGTTGAGTTTAAATATGTTGATAGCGAAATGAATAGTGTTGTTCGAAATGTACATGTTTACTCGTATTTTTCGTTGAAGGGGTTTTGGTATTTTAGCGGACTAGATTTGGCAAGAGAAGACGTTCGAACTTTTCGCTGCGACCGAATTGTCGGGGACTTAATAGTGTCCAAGAAAACGCAGTTCTATGACATTCCCGAAGGTTACGTGACAGATGTGAGTTTCAATGATTTAGGCGAAATCCACTACGCGCAGTTGCAGGTTCGCCATGGTCGTGGTTCACAATTGCGAAACAACGCATCGAAAATCGAACCGGGAGAAGAGTTTGATTTAATTGAGTTACCTTTTGCTTCAGCAGATGATTTGATTTCACTGATCTTGTGGCACTTAGATGATGTTCTAGTAATCAGTCCTGAATCTCTAAAACAATCGCTGATTTCTTCCTTGAGGAATTTAGTGGAATCCCATGGTTAAGATTATTGGAGATAGCCAGGTTGCTCGCCTGCTTGATTTAGTACCGTATTTGACTTTAAATCAAGGGGTGCCGTTGGACAAGATCGCTGAGGATTTCAGCACAAGCAAGTCTGAAATTTTGGCTGATTTAAACACGTTGTGGATGTGTGGATTACCTGGTTACACACCGCTAGAACTTATTGATTTATCTTTCGATACTGGATTTGTATCGATAAGAAATGCAGAGATCTTGAGCAATCCGCGTAAATTAACAAGCGCTGAAGTAGGGGCGATAATTATTGGGTTGAGTATCATCAGTGATTTTATTCCTGAGGTAAGTAATCACACTTCATCTATCAAAGATTTGTTATCTAGATTGTTGACGAGATCTCAGTTATCAGTACCTGAGATTATCTCTACAGGCATCCCGAGTGAGACGAGAAACATAATCTATTCTGCGATGAAAATGAATCAAAATGTGAAAATTTCATATCACTCTTATTCGCGCGATGAAATATCGACCAGAGACATTATTCCGCTGTCTCTTTCACAAGAGGGAAATAGTGAATACGTTCATTCATACTGTCATACCACCCAGGATTTTAGAGTCTTCCGTTTGGATCGAATTCTAGAAGTTCGTAAATCCGAAAAGGTGATTAATGCTTCGTTATCAGATGACAGAAACGTAGAAGATGGATTCGAACTGCGAATTAAAATTGTTTCTAACGCGCGTAAAATTTCCGAGATTTTCCAAGTGAAGGATTCAACCAAAATGCATGCAGGGGTTGAATTTAATAGAAGGGCATATAATTCTGAATGGATTGTTAGGACAGTCTGTAGCCTTCGTGGCTCAGCAGTAATTGTTGAACCTCTAGATACTCGAAAGATGGTGGCGACCAGGGCCCAGAAGGCACTTAATCTGTACTCCTAAGGCAATAAGCGGTGCGTTCTGACCCCAATTGAGATAAAGTTACGTGTAGATTCTTACGTTTAGAAAGCGAGAAATCATGTTTTTGCGCGAACCTAGCCACATTCTTATTTTGCTGTTGGTTGTTTTAGTTCTTTTTGGCGCAAAGCGCTTACCTGATTCTGCTCGTTCACTTGGCAAAAGCATGCGTATTTTCAAGAGTGAGTTGAAAGAAATGAAGCAGGACGATAAGAAATCAAATAACGACGAGTCATCCGAGAAATAACTAAATGCCGACCTCATCTGGTGGTCGCATGCCCTTGCTTGATCATCTACGTGAATTGCGCAAACGGATTATGCGATCCGCTCTTGCCATTCTCGTTGCTGCTGTAGCGGGTTGGTATTTTTATAACGACATAATTGTTGAACTAGCTCGCCCTGTCTGCGATTTGCGTTCCGCACAGGAGTCTGGAAACGAATACTGTGGTTCGTTATACATTAATGGAGTTCTGGGTCCATTGAATTTGCAGATCAAAGTTGCCATCCTCGCGGGAATAATTCTTGCAGCTCCAGTATGGCTTTTCCAGTTGTGGTCATTTATCGCTCCAGGTTTGCATGGCAGGGAGAAAAGAAATTCAATCTTTTTCATTTTCGCAGCTACACCATTTTTTGCCTCCGGAGCCTATTTGGGGTATTCAATCCTTCCGGCGGCCGTAAAGGTTCTATTCGGGTTTACACCAGATGCCCTCAATAATCTTGTAAAATTTGATGATTACTTAGATTTTGTTCTAAGAATTATTTTGCTCTTCGGATTAGCTTTTGAACTACCTGTATTTCTCATCAGTTTGAATTTGATTGGGTTCCTCAGCGGTAAAACAATATTAAAACCTTGGCGTATTTGGGTTTTCTCTATCGTTTTATTCACAGCAGCATTCACACCAACAGCAGATCCATTAACAATGGCGTTTCTTGCGATTCCATTAATCTTGTTGTATCTAGGTTCTGGTTTCTTCGCTGTACTCAATGACAAGCGTCGAAATAGGAAGAATCCCGATCGTGCCTGATTCTCGGTGGGCGATAGTAATTAATCCAACTTCTGGGCAAGGCAAGGGAGCTGTAATTGGTAAGAATGTTGTCGGATATTTTTCAAAACATGATCTTGATTATCAGCTAATAACTGGTATTTCTGCAACCAACGTTCTGACAGATTTGCGGAATTTTCTGCAAAAGAATTTGGGTTGTCCAGGTGTTATTTGTGTTGGAGGAGATGGTTTAGCCCATCTCGTTCTGCAAGCCGTAGTCCCACTAAACATTGCTTTTGCAGTAATACCCGCAGGTACTGGCAATGATTTCGTACGAGCCTTGAATTGGCCACTCGATGACATTGAATCTGAATTAGATTGTGTAACTACAACGCCAGCGCAGCCAATAGATTTAGGTTTGGTTGATGGCGAATGGTTTGGAGCGGTACTCTCATCGGGTTTTGATTCCACGGTAAATGAAAAAGCAAATACGCTGAAATGGCCAAGGGGCCGCGCAAAATACAATGTTGCAATCGCCCTAGAACTTCCTGTATTTAGGCCATCTCATTTTGAAATTGTGTTAGATGATAGATCAATTACCACGGAAGCTATGTTGATAGCTGTCGGAAATGGTTCGAGCTATGGGGGAGGAATGCGAGTTTGTCCAGACGCATCATTAACCGATGGCGTATTTGATGTCATGGTTTTGAATCCGATTTCTAAACTTGAATTCATAAAAGTTTTTCCGACAGTTTATTCTGGTATGCATGTCAACCACCCGGAAGTTAACATTTTTAGATCAAAGAAGGTACGTATCAATTCAGATGCTGTGGCGTATGCTGATGGAGAAAGAATTGGAGCGCTACCTATAAGCGCCGAATGCGTTCCCAGAGCTGGGCTAACATGGAGGAAGTAGTTACACCTGCTGAAAAATTTGCTCAGGCAAAGCAACGATCAACACATCCGTTAACGCAGGAATTCGTTGATTCATTCGATTTTGCTTTTGATAGTTTTCAAATAGCGGCATGTAATAGTGTTGAAGATGGACATGGTGTTCTTGTAGCGGCGCCTACGGGGGCTGGAAAAACTGTTGTAGGCGAATTTGCTTCATTCCTCGCACTTAAACAAGGTAAAAAATGCTTCTATACAACTCCAATTAAAGCGTTATCGAATCAGAAATATCAAGAATTTGTCGAACGTTTTGGTAATGCGAATGTAGGTTTATTAACTGGAGATACAAACATCAACAGCGAGGCCTCTATTTTAGTAATGACTACGGAAGTTCTTCGTAACATGTTATATCAAGGCTCAAGCACACTCACTAACTTAGGTTCGGTCGTAATGGATGAGGTGCATTACCTAGCAGATAAATTTAGAGGGGCAGTATGGGAGGAAGTACTTATTCACTTGATGGAAAGTGTTCAAGTTATTTCCTTATCAGCAACTGTTTCCAATGCCGAAGAATTCGGAGAGTGGTTAGGAGAAGTTCGCGGAACGATAGATGTTATTGTCAGTGAAGTTCGACCAATTCCGTTATATCAGCATGTCCTCATCGGAAATAAGTTAATTGATCTTTTTACAAAACCCGGTCAGATTAATCCCGAAATTTTGAAGTTGGAAAATGAAGCACTTCGAAAGGTAAAGTCCAGACACGGTAGGCAATCACGATGGATAGAAGATTCAAACAGATTATCCCGAGCAGAAATTATCGAAAAACTGCAGCGTATGGCCTTGCTTCCAGCAATCACGTTCATATTTTCTCGCGTAGGTTGTGATGCAGCAGTCAAGCAATGTCTACAATCCGGAATTAGATTAACAACATCGGATGAACGCAAAGAAATCCTAGAAACCGCCAATAGGTATACGCAGTTTCTTGCCCCAGAAGATTTAGAAGTTCTTCATCACTCGGAATGGCTTGAAGCTCTAGAACGCGGAATAGCTGCGCATCATGCAGGGTTACTCCCTAGCTTTAAATCTGCAGTGGAAGATCTTTTCCAGCGAGGATTAGTTAAAGCAGTATTCGCAACTGAAACTTTAGCTTTAGGGATAAATATGCCAGCAAAGACGGTTGTTCTTGAAAAACTTGTGAAATATAACGGTGAAGCACATGTTCCGGTTACGCCGGGTGAATACACACAACTAACTGGGCGGGCAGGGCGCAGAGGTATAGATATTGAAGGTAACGCTGTAATTCAATGGTCACCTAGCATAGATTCTGCGACCGCTGCTGGTTTAGCTTCAACCAGAACCTACCCATTGCGATCATCTTTTTCACCTACGTATAACATGGCAGTAAATCTAATTTCTCGCTTTGGACGCGAACGTGCCCGTGGATCACTCGAATCATCTTTTGCTCAATTTCAAGCAGATAGAGCAGTTATTGGTTTAGTGAAACAACAAAAAAGAAATCAGATTGCGATTGATGAGCTTCTAGAGCAAGCAAATTGTCATTTAGGAGATTTTAAGGATTACGCGCGTTACCGCAGAGAGATTAAGGATTTGGAGGTTCTACTAAGTAAGAGAGGTGGCAGAAGAACATTTGATTCCAAGCAGAGATTGCATATGGAGTCTGAAATTGATGAGATGCGCAGATCGATGAAAAATCATGCTTGCCATAGCTGTAACGACCGTGAGGCGCATGCTCGTTTTGCAGAACGTTCTGACCGATTGATTCGAGAAAATGAAGGTTTGAATAACCGCGTAATGAACCGCACGCACGTTATAGCAAAAACATTCGACAAAATTTGTAACGTTCTCACTCTGCTGGGGTATATCGAGGGAGAGAAGCTGCTTCCTCAAGGTTACATACTCTCTAAAATTTACGCTGAATCAGATTTACTCTTAACTGAAAGTATCCGTCGAGGTGTATTCGCAGAACTCGCGCCCGCGGAAATAATCAGCGTTGCTTCTGTGATGATATTTGAATCCAGAAGCCAAGAAGATTTACCTCCCAAAATCCCGAATGACACCGTGGCAAATGCCCTTGCCTTAATTACCCGTATCTGGGCCGAGTTAGAAGAACTAGAAATAGAAGTCGGTGTAAAGACTCAGAGAGCTCCAGATTTTGGGTTTTGTCACATGATCTTCCGATGGGCTAACGGAACATCGCTGAATCAAGTATTAAAAGGCTCGGATATGTCTGTTGGCGATTTTGTGCGTTCAACCAAACAGTTGGTCGATTTGTTAGGCCAAATAGCTAACGCTTCACCAGAATTGAACAAGAAATGCCGAGAAGCCATAAAATCTATTGATCGTGGCGTAGTTACTTATCTTTTGGGGGATGTATGAGTTTGATGCTTTTAGATTCAGCATCTCTTTGGTATCGAGCTTTCTATGGCATGCCAGATACTTTGGTCTCTCCAAATGGAACACCAGTGAATGCGATACGGGGTTATTTAGATATGAGTGCCCGATTGATTAACATCTACGATCCAAAGAGACTAGTAGCGTGCATTGAAGGTGATTGGAGACCTTCATGGAGGGTGGAGCTTTTTCCGGATTACAAAGCAAATAGAGTTGATGAAGAGGGCGAAGAAGAAGAACCTGATTTATTGGCACCCCAAATTCCAATTTTGATGGATGTCTTAGATGCCTTTGGTATCGCCGTAGTTGGAGTCGATGATTATGAAGCTGATGATGTCATGGCTTCTTTTGCGCAACGGGAGAATGGTCCTATAAGAATTGTTACCGGTGATCGCGACATGTTCCAATTGGTTGATGATGCGAAAGATGTAAAAATTGTTTATTTAGCAAAGGGAATATCCCAACACGACCTCGTCGATATTTCCTGGGTGGCAAAAAGGTATGAAATTCCAGGTGATCGCTATTCATTATTTGCGATGTTTCGAGGTGATCCATCTGATGGTTTACCTGGAGTGAAAGGTATTGGTGAGAAAGGCGCCGCCCTTATTGCTAATCATTTTAAAGATGTCGACGAAGTTATTGAAGCAGCAAAAAGCTCTCATGATGCACTATCGGCAAATTTAATAAAGAAGATCATTGACGGTCAGGATTATTTGAAAATCGCACCGACGTTAGTCCAATGTGCACGTGATGTAAGACTTCCAGAAGTTGATCTTGCAATACCTAAGAAACCAACTGATCTATCGGCAATCTATTCTTTGCAAAAGGAACATGGTTTAGGCGCGAGTATCGATCGGATGATTGCAGCCTTGAAATGGTAAGTCTGCTTCTATCTGCAATTTCAGGACTTTGTTTATCTGCTGCCTTTGCTCCATTTAATTTGTGGTTTGCCGTGCCGATATCTATCGGTATTTTTCTCTATGCAGTAACAAAAACGCGTCATCCTTTCGCTAGCGCCTTCCTCTTTGCAATCATTTTCAATTTTTTGACATTATCTTGGAGTGGAAAGTTTGTAGGTTTGGTCCCAGTTGTATTTTTGGTTGTGCTTCAATCAATCTTCTACCTACCGCTAGGTTTTATTTCTTTTAAGCGCAACCGATATTCACGTATTTGGCTGATTCTTCCAATTATCCTGATTTGCGATGAATTACGATCTGTATTTCCCTTCAAAGGATTTGGTTGGAATCGTTTATCTTTTAGTCAAGCCGAGTCACCATTTAGAATAATCGCGTCTTATCTTGGCGATTCTGCCTTAAGTTTCATAGCCATTTCCCTTGGTATTGCCCTTTATCTTCTTTTCGCTAGAGCACAGCTTCAATCAGTTGCAGCGGTTCTTGCGGGAGCAACTTTGGTTCTCTTTCTACCTGTTCAAGGAGCCGAACAGGGGAGTGCTCGCGTTCTAGCGATACAAGGAAATGTACCGATTTTGGGATTAAATTTTAACGAAAGAGCGCAGGAAGTTTTCAATTTACACGTTAAACAAACGCATGAAGCATTAACAAAAATCCAAACACAACCAGATTTGATTATTTGGCCAGAGAACGCGGTTGATGTTGATCCGTTCGACAATGCCAACGTAGGAGATCAATTATCAAAAATAGCTATTGATGCGTCAACACCAATTATTGTTGGTGCCGTCCTTCGTTCGCCGAAAGGACCTGAAAACGCCTCAATCATGTGGAATTCTAAAGGAGAAGTTGAATCCACATATATAAAGAGGACCCTTACGCCTTTTGGTGAATATATTCCCTTGAGGACCATTGCGGAATTCATCTCACCATTAGCGACAAACGTGACAGATTTTGTTTCAGGTAGTCAACCGGTTGTGCACCAGATTGGAAGAGTTTTTGCCGCTCCAATAATTTGCTACGAACTCATAAACGATGAAAATGTTTCTTCAAATACGGAGAATTCAAATCTAATCATTGTGCAGACAAATAATGCAACTTTTGCCGATAGTGGCCAAAGTAGGCAGCAATTAAACATTAGTCGCATCCGAGCTATTGAAAACAACCGATGGGTTGTAAGTGTTTCAACCACCGGAGTATCCGCATTTATCGATAACCACGGAGTTGTTAAGTCGATAACCGAACAGAATACTGCTGCGTATCTATATTCCAATGTAGCCTTGATTGCTGATGAGTCGTTGGCTCATAAGATCAGCAATTACTCGGCACTAATTCTAATCGGTATTTCTTTGGTGATTTATTTAAGAAAACGCAGAATATATGCATAAAAATGTCGTATTAATACCAACATATAACGAAGCTGAATCTATTGGGGACTTGCTTGCACAATTGAGAAACTGCGCGATTGATGTACTCGTGATAGATGATGATTCACCAGATGGCACAGCTAGGGTCGTCACGAATTTGGGGTTGGATTACGTCAAAGTGATTAATAACGGTAAGAAAAAAGGTATTGGACCTGCTTACGTCACCGCTATGGGTATAGCAATCGCTGCTGGATATGAAAAAATTGCAACAATGGACGCTGACGGTTCACACTTAGTAAGTGATTTAGAGAATTTATTTGTTAATTCCCAAGATTTTGATGTTGTGATGGGTACAAGATGGATGCCAGCAGGTTTAGTATCTAATTGGGATCCCAAGAGGATTTATTTATCCAAATTCGGTACCTGGTATGCACGCATTTGCTTGGCCCTTCCGTATAGAGATCTCACCGGAGGTCTTCGTGTATATGATGCAAAGAAACTGGAAATGCTGAATTTGCTACGCATACGTTCGAATGGATATTGTTTTCAAATAGAGATGATTAAAGCTTTGCATTCACTAGAAGTAAGCATTAAAGAGGTGCCGATTCACTTTATCGAACGTCGTGAAGGTGTCTCTAAAATGAGCCAAAACATTGTTGCGGAGGCCTTTTTAAGAGTAACCCTGTGGGGATTCAAGCGTATGCTTAGGTTTAACGCCGATAATGCACATTATGTTAAGTGACTTAAAACAGAGTTAAAAATCTCTCCCCGCGCAGGTTATTCAGCAAAGGCCGTTATTGGCGGACAAGAACATATCAAGTTGCGATCACCAAATGCCCCATCGATACGCCCGGAAGTTGGCCAATATTTGCTGCGCATTCCAATGATTTCGCCAGGTATAAATCCATCTAACATTTCAGGAAATGCTGCTATTTCACGTGGGTATTTTCTATCCCATTGGCTCGAAATGACATCACCAGCTGTGTGAGGTGCGTGAGCTAAAGGCGAATCCTCATGTGAAATTATTCCGTTTTGCACATCCATAATCTCTCCATGAATTGAAATCATTGCGGAGATGAATCTCTCGATTTCGGCAATATCTTCGCTCTCAGTTGGTTCAACCATTAACGTTCCAGCCACCGGAAAGCTCATAGTTGGCGCATGGAATCCATAGTCAATGAGACGTTTTGCGACATCATCAACGGTAACACCAGAGACTTTCGTAATTTCTCGCAGATCCAAAATGCACTCATGTGCAACTCGTCCATTATTTCCGGTGTACAAAACTGGGTAATAAGGGTTGAGTTTCATTGCTATGTAATTAGCGGACAAAATTGCAACTTGAGTAGCGTGAGTTAACCCTGCTCCCCCCATCATTCGAATATAAGCCCATGAAATCGGAAGGATGCTTGCCGATCCGTACGGCGCAGAACTAACTGGGCCTGGACCAGTTGAAGGTCCTGCTAGTGAATCAAATGGATGATTTGGTAAAAATGGAGATAGATGAGCGCGTGAAATTACTGGACCAACGCCTGGTCCCCCACCACCGTGCGGAATACAAAAAGTTTTATGTAAATTCAAATGTGAAACATCAGCACCAAACTTACCTGGTTGCGCTAAACCAACCAACGCATTCAGATTAGCGCCATCAACATAAACCTGACCGCCGGCGTCATGAATTAATTCGCAAATTTGAGATATCGCGCTTTCGAAAACTCCATGAGTGGATGGATAAGTAACCATCAACGCTGCCAACTGTGAACCGTGCTCCGAAATTTTTGCTTGTAAATCTTCTAAACTTACATTTCCATGATCATCGCAAGCGATCACCACTACTTGCATGCCAGCCATCACAGCACTTGCAGCATTTGTACCATGTGCACTAGACGGTATTAAACAAATGACTCTTGCCTGATCTCCGCGACTGTCGTGGTAATTGCGAATTGCTAACAACCCTGCAAATTCACCTTGGCTACCCGCATTAGGTTGCAGTGAAACTGCGTCATAGCCTGTAATAGCGATTAACCAATCAGATAATTCTTGAATCAATTGGCGTGAACCAATACTTTGATTAATTGGTGCAAATGGATGCAACGATGAAAATTCCGGCCATGTGACAGATTCCATCTCAGTGGTAGCATTTAATTTCATTGTGCATGAACCAAGTGGAATCATTGTGCGATCTAGAGCTAAATCTCTATCGGATAACATTCGTATATATCGCAACATCGCTGTTTCTGAATGATTGATATTGAAAACTGGATGCTGTAGATAAGAAGATTTTCTCACTAATTGTGGTTCGATTATCAATTCATCAACAATTTCGCCTAAAGAAATTTCGAATACCTTTGCAAGATTCTTAAGTGATTCAGAAGTTGTTGTTTCATCGATTGAAATCGATACGTGTTCATTATCAACGTGTCGTAGATTTACTCTGAGTTCTGCTGCTTTCTTATGAACAATCTCAGCGTTAGGTACCTTAATCGATAAAGTATCAAAATAAGTATCGTTAACAAGAGTAAAACCAGATGCTTTCAGAGCCAATGCAAAAGCATGTGTTTGACAATGTATGCGTTGTGCTATCAATTTCAGCCCCATTGGACCATGCCACATTGCGTAGAAGGCGCTAATAACAGCTAATAGAACTTGCGCGGTACAAATATTACTTGTGGCTTTATCTCGACGAATATGTTGTTCGCGAGTTTGCAATGCCAATCTGAAGGCAGGATTGCCGTGAACATCAACACTTTGCCCAATAAGTCGTCCAGGCATTGAACGTTCTAACCCATTTCTAACTGCCATAAACCCTGCGTGCGGTCCGCCAAATCCCATTGGAACACCAAAACGTTGCGCTGATCCAACTGCTACATCTGCTCCCCACTCCCCTGGTGGTTTGAGCAGTGTAAGTGCAAGTAAATCTGTTGCAGCTATTAAATACGCTTCGTGCTTGTGGACGGTGTTAGCAATCTCTGCGTAATCCTGAACCGAACCATTGGTATTTGGATACTGAACTAAAGCCCCAAAAAATGATGAACTTGTTTTTATACCGATGGATGCATCGAACTCTTCGATCACAATGTTCAACGGTTTGGCGCGTGTAAGTATTACCGCCCGAGTTTGCGGATGAACATTTTTTTCTATGAGGAAAACTGCATCATCGCTTCCCTTAAATGTTCGCCTAGCCAGTGTCATTGCTTCAGCAGCAGCCGTGCCTTCATCGAGCATTGAAGCGTTGGCAATTGGCAGACCCGTTAGGTCGCACACTGCTGTTTGGAAAGCGAAGAGTGCTTCGAGCCTTCCCTGTGAAATTTCTGGTTGATATGGCGTGTATGCGGTGTACCAGGCGGGATTTTGTAAAACATTTCGTAGAACTACTGGTGGAGTAATAGTTCCGTAATATCCGCAACCAATGAAAGAGTCGAATAATTCGTTCTTATCTGCCATTTCGCGCAATTTTTCAATAGCTTCTACTTCTGTTAATGGTTCTGGAAGCACATCTTGCAACTTATTGGACATAGCTATGTTGCTTGGAACGACATCGGATATGAAAGAATTCAGATCTTTATAACCAAGAGCTTTTAAGAGTTCATTTTCTTGGGCTGATGTTGGGCCTATGTGTCTACGTTCAAAAGATGCGTACTCTTCAAAAGAAGAAAAGTGCTCCTCGCGAGACATCTTACAAACCCCTAGCTCTGAAAGAAAAGAAAGTGCTAGAGAAAGAATATGCCTGTTTAGGCGCCTTTGCGCTTCCTACGAAGGGACAATTCATCGTTACTTTCGCCACCTACTGTGTGACCATCTATTTCACCAGAAAGTGTTGATAGCGATCCTTCAACCTCGTGCCAAACCTTACCTACGGCGATACCGAAGACTCCCTGACCTCCTGCCAAGAGATCGATAATCTCATCAGCACTGGCGCATTCATAAATAGATGCACCATCGCTCATCAACGTGATTCGTTCAAGTTCAGTAACACCACGATCACGCAGGTGATTTACGGCGGTTCGAATGTTTTGCAGTGAAACTCCTGCATCGAGCAAACGTTTTACAATTTTGAGAACGAGAATGTCACGAAATCCATAAAGGCGCGTAGATCCAGATCCCCCAGCTGGTCTGATGCTCGGTTCAACCAAACCAGTGCGCGCCCAGTAATCGAGTTGGCGATAACTTATTCCAGCAGCAGAGCAAGCAGTAGCACCGCGATAGCCGATAAGTTCGAAGTCGGGCGTAGACATCATGAGGGGAATCTCAATTCTCTTGGGGAGTGTCTAAGGATAGAACCGAAGATGCAGGTAACCCGGCAGCGACACTCCCAAAACCTATACTTGAGGTTGAGAGTTTCACGGTGTATCTGACTATCCAGCAAAATCATCTGGGTTGATTTGGTCCAAGAACTCTCTAAATCTCTCTAATTCCGAACTTTGTCCCGAAGCGGCTGCAGCATCATCGGCTACATCTTCTGGGATCTCTATACCGACGTTGTCGAGCAAATCCGAATCAGCCAAGATGTTGCTATGAGTTCGAAGGGCCAAAGCAATTGCATCCGATGGTCTAGATGAAACACTAATTGCTTTACCATCTGGATCTCTGAGCAGCAAGGAAGCCAAGAAAACCCCATCCTCTATCGCTGTTACTTGCACAGCCGTAAGCGTTGCATCCAATGATTCGACAATATCTTGCATCAAATCATGAGTTAAAGGCCGCGCAGGCATTACTCCTTGTTGAGCAAATGCAATGGCTGTTGCTTCAACTGCGCCAACCCAGATAGGTAGAAAACGAACTCCGTCGATTTCCTTGAGCAACACAATCGGTTGATTTGAAGGCATCTCTATTCGAACGCCAACTACTTGCATAGCAACCATGCTCATGAAGAATCAGTAACTATCGGAGGCGATTTAATCCGCCGCGCACCAAGGATGCGTGCAGGCGAATAGAAAGTGACGCAATTTCTTTTTGAACTTCTTGCGCACGAGCCTTTGATTCTGTATTTTTCTGACGATTCAATGGCGTGATTACCTGCTCGATCAAACCGATTTCTCTATCTGCTGCAGATTTAAATGATCGCAAATGACGTGGCTCAATTCCAAAGGTTCCCATCTCGGTAACGGCCTTGGCTACAGCAAGAGCATCACCGTCGTAGTGGCGACCGCGAGGGGCAATTAAACCAAAGGACTCTAACTCCACGAGAGCGCCTTCACTTAATCCACTTGCTTTGAGAAGCTCTTCGCGGGAAAGGCGCATTTCGTTTGACTCAGCAAAAACGGAGGGCGCCATTTCGCCATCTACAGTCGCAAGAGATGGACGAGGCGCTGCTGTGCCTCCAGATGTTGCAGCAGGTTGTAAACCGCGGTCTAGGGCATCAAGGTTTTCTTTGATAACACGTAATGGCAAATACTGATCACGTTGGGCCAATAAAACATAGCGCAATCGTTCTAAATCCGTACCGGTAAATTTTCTATATCCCGAAGGTGTTCTCTGCGGATCAATTAAACCCTCTGACTCGAGGAAACGAATTTTTGAAATAGTTATATCAGCAAAATCTCCTCGCAATTTTGTAAGGACTTCACCGATGCTCAGATACGCGCGTGCAGGAACGCTCATTACTTCTCCCCCAGAGACTTAATATGTGAATTACCAAAAAATAATGCATGAAACTTACCGATTTGAAGCTGATCGCCCATATGAAGTGTTTGTTCGTTTATGGAAATTGAATTGACGTATGTTCCGTTCAAACTCTGTGAGTCCACAATGACAAACTCATTATTAGAACGTTGAATACGTGCATGTTTACGAGAGACTGTTACATCGTCAAAGAAAATATGACTCTCGGGGGAACGTCCTATAGAAGTAACTTCACTATCTAATAGAAAACGAGAGCCTTGGGCAGGACCGCGATGAATTACGAGCATGGCTTTATCTGAACCTGGAGCGCACACTTCATCGATAATGGCTCGAATTGACGCGTCTGCTCGCTGCAAAAAAACTTGAGCGGGCGAAATTTCTCCGAGCGTTTCGATACTGCGAAGTCCTAGGTTAAGTGTTGAGGTCAATTCGCGTTCGTTTTCTGCTGCTGCCACGAATTACCCTTTCCGTCGATTTCCACGGGCTCACCTTGAACTTAAGGGTGACACTAGGGGGCTGTAACCCTGTGGGTCAAGCCGTAATTCCAGCGTAATCTGAGGCAGAAAGAAGCTTCTCAGGCTCTGATTCAACTGCTATTTCAAAGAGCCAGCCAGAACCGTAAGGATCGCTATTGATCGCTTCAGGTGTTGAACTTAATTCAGTATTTATGCTTACTACTTTGCCAGTTACTGGTGAAAAGATTTCCGAAACACTCTTTGTTGACTCTACCTCTCCACAAACTTTATCAGCAGTTAAAGCTTCACCTATTTTTGGCATCTGTACATAAACAATGTCACCCAAAGCGGCCTGTGCATAATCAGTTATCCCGACACGATAAACCAACGCAGCATCAGTTGGTGCAACCCATTCGTGCTCTTTGGTGTATCTCAGCGAGTCAGGAATATTAGACATTTTTTCATCCACTTCTAGGAGTTATTGGATAGAACTCTAATACTTTTAATACCATTGTGGAAATAGGTGAGGCCCGTGACGAGATAAAGCGCGATCCCCCAGGACGCGAAGGCCCATCCACAAACGAAGGCAATTTGTCCGATTAAACCTTCATGTGTAGCAAGAAGTAACATCGGAAATGCATAGAGAAGATTAAATGTTGCTGCTTTGCCTAAAAAGGTAACTTCCAAAAGCTCAATTTTGCGAATCTTCATGACAAGAGTGACTAGAGCAAGCATTGCGTCTCTACCGAGCAGAGCAATTACAACCCACAAAGAAATCGCATCTCGTAGATAGAGAACAATCAGCGTAGCCAAAATATATATACGATCAGCGGCAGGATCGAGTAAAGCACCTAAGGTAGAAATCTGATTCCACGCTCTAGCTATTTTTCCGTCAAAATAATCTGTGGCGCCAGCAACCATCAGGGTAAAAATAGCTAAGACATCTTCTTCGCTGATGAGTGCGAAATATATGAAGACTGGAACACCTAGCAATCTCAAAATACTGAGTGCATTAGGAATGTTTATGTTTTTATTCATAAGCGACCTTAAATTTTTTCGCGTTCCTTTACTCGAATTGCGACCTGAACTGGCGTACCAGGAAAAATGAATTCTTCACGTAAGCGCCGTTCAATAAATCTTCGATAAGACGCTTCAATCCATCCACTAGAGAAGACCACAAATTTAGGTGGAGCAATTCCCGCCTGAGTAGCGTAAAAGATTTTAGGCTGCTTTCCCCCGCGAACAGGTGGAGGTGTCGCCCCAATGAGTGCTCCCAAGAATGCATTCAATTTTGATGTCGGAACTCGTTTTTCCCACGAATCAATTGCGGTTCGAAGCGCAGGAGCTAAGCGATCTCTATGCCAGCCCGTTTTAGCGGCAACATTTACTCTTTGAGCCCATTCAACTTGATCTAAGTGTCGATCAATTTCTCTGTCCAATTGATCTCTGCGGTCTTCATCAACTAAATCCCACTTATTCATCACGATAACCATTGCCTTGCCTGCTTCTTCTGCCATTGTAAGAATCCGCAAATCTTGCTCTGAAATCACTTCACTTGCGTCGAGCACAATCACGGCAACTTCGCATCTTTCCAGAGCTGCCTGTGTGCGAAGTGAGGCGTAGTAATCCGTGCCGCTGGCCTGATTTGAACGTTTACGTAACCCAGCTGTGTCAATGAATCGCCATGTTGATCCGCCAAATGTAATTAACTCATCAACTGGGTCACGTGTTGTTCCGGGTATGTCAGAGACTATTGATCTTTCTTCGCCAGCTAAGGCGTTTAGTAAAGATGATTTACCAACGTTAGGTCGACCAATTAGTGCAACTCTACGATAACCATCTTGTACTTGCGCTCTGCCTACTTCGGGCAATTGTGAAACAATTTTGTCTAGAAGATCTCCGCTACCGCGCCCGTGTAAAGCAGAAACAAAAAAAGGTTCACCTAAACCAAGATTCCACAATGAATGCGCATCAGATTCTTCACGTTCGCTATCTACCTTGTTAGCAATTAGAACTATAGGTTTCTTTGCCTTTCGCAATTCTTGAACCAGCACATCATCTTCATCGAGAGCGCCAATTTGAGCATCTACAACAAAACAAAGAACATCCGATTGCTCCATTGCAATTTCGGCGCCAGCACTGACGGCTATAGAAATTCCATCAGGCTTGGATTCCCATCCACCTGTATCCATCACGATAAATCTGCGTCCACCCCACTCGCACTCGTATTGCACACGATCACGTGTGACACCCGGGGTGTCTTCGACTATTGCTTCACGTCTACCAATAAATCGATTTATTAACGTAGATTTTCCAACGTTAGGCCTACCCAGGATTCCGACGATAGGTAGCCCGAGCAAATTACGCTCACGCAGTAACTCCCAAACGCGTTCAACAGTTTCTTCCAAATCCAACAATGTGGAATCTATTAAAACAGCATCTGCGGGCATTAACAGTGGTGAAGCTTTACGTGTTGCATCAATGAAATCGCGGCCATCCAAAGAGCTCTTAACTTCTTCAGTAGAAACATTGACATCTATTTCGGCTTCTCGTCTGGACGCACGTGCCTCTAAATCAGCAGTCAAATAAAGTTTGAGTGGAGATTCTGGAGCTACAACACTACCGATATCTCTACCTTCAACAATAATTCCACGTGGTGCAATTTTTATGTATTGACGTTGAATTGACAATAATTCGCGCCTAATTTCTGGAATTGCTGCGATATGACTTACGCGGTCAGTAACTTCTTGTGAACGTATCTGTACATTGACATCGGTATCACCAACGAATAAAACAGGATTTTGAGCATCACAATTAAATTTCAACGGAAAATGTTTTAATAACTCAATGAGTTTGAATGGATCTTGCTCATTCTTCTCAATGCTTAACCATGTAACACCACGATAAAGGGCTCCGGTATCCAAATAATTCCAACCGGCTCGATGCGCAATTAACTTTGCAGTACTAGATTTGCCTGCTCCACTGGGACCATCTATTGCAACCACGATTCCCATGGCGTAATTCTACGGCCAGCGCGAGGAATTAATTACTCGTTAAATGCACTTTCCAGCCTTGTTCGCCCAAAAAACCCTCTAAATGGCGTGCATTATCCATATCCAATATTGAAAGTGTTACTAAACCAGTATTTTGACCGGGCGTATGTTCTATTGAAACATCTTCAATATTGACATTTGCCGATGCGCAATCATTAAAAATTGATGCTAGTTGACCTGCTTTATCGTCAATAACAATATGTAGATAAATATATGTCCGAGCAGTATTTCCGTGTTTCCCAGGAATCAACTTGCGACCTCGGTTACCCAATTCAATAGCGGATTGCGCAAATGAAGAATCACTAAGCTCAGATTCGATCTCTTCTAATCGTTTCCTAAAATTACTCAAAACAGGAAGAATATTTGCAGAATTTTCGCTCAGGATCTCTTTCCATAAAATTGGGTCAGAATCGGCGATACGAGTGAAATCTCGAAAGCCTTGGCCAATCAAAGTTAGCCAGGCAGGGTTAACTCCTATTAACTGCGACGACAAAACACTGGCCAACATTTGCGGAGCATGAGATACCAGCGCCATGGCCCGATCATGTTCTTGGGCGTCCATATAGACAGGCAAAGCTCCACATAATGAGATCAGTTCGGCAGCTAAATCTGAACTCCGCTTCTGTACTGACTCCCCCGTGGTGACTATCCATGTGCGCCCTACGAATAAATCGCCTCGCGCGGATTGCGCCCCTGAGATTTCCCGGCCGGCCATTGGGTGTGTCCCGACGAATCGAGACGCAACATCGGACATACCTTGAACTTCTAGTAAAGGTTTAGTTTTAATACTCAATATATCTACAAATGTGGATAAGGGATTTAATTCTTTTTCCACATCAAGGACCTCTTTGAAAGAACTCGGGGGCACGGCCAGTACGACGACATCAAAAGTGTCAGAATTACTGGCTTGATGATCTTTACCTATCAAAGATTGCGCTAATGCACTGGCAACCGGATCTATATCTGCCATGAGTACTCGAACGCCCCGAGCGGATAGCGCTAAACCAATTGATGTTCCGATCAAACCAGAACCGACAATTTTTACGGCGGAGATACTCATTTCAACAGCCTTATTGGGCTAAATCTTTACGTAGAACGCTTGCTCCATGGAGGTAGATATGTTCGATTTCATGCGTAGTCCGCTCGGAATTACAGTGCAGCATTACTCGAATTGTCCGGGGTAGAGCTCCAGGCACATCTATTTCTTGAGCGCACAGCAAAGGAACGGATTGGAAACCAATTTCACGGGCAGCACTTGCTGGGAAAGCTGCATTGAGATCCGGTGATGCCGTAAGAAGCACTGAGATGACATCATCAATTCCAACTTTATTTGCAGCCAAAATAGCGGCCAAGAGCTCCTTGGACCCTTCTCCAATAGAGATTGGATCATTGGAATCAACCTGGGTAGCTCCCCGAATCGCTCGTACATTCATAGGCAAAGAGTAACGCCTTGAACGAATTTCACGGGTTATGTTTATATCTATAAAACCATTTATATATTTGCTAATTTACTATCATTAACATTTGTAGATCCTTCTGTGACTCTAACGAAATCAAAACGGACTAGATCTTTTATTATCGATAAATCTATAAAATTTCGCGTGATTTGCTGGAATTTTATCGATAAACCGATATTATAAATAAATTATCTACAAATAGATTTATATACTTTCATTAATAATACCGATAAAGCAATACATCTTTAAAGCTGTAAAGCCTTTTGTATGTTTAGCAATTCTCCAGAATTGAGATCACGCCAACGTCCTTCAGCTGTTTCCCCTAAAGAGATAGGACCAAATTTAGTGCGGATCAGTCGGAGCACATCGATTCCCACCGCAGCCATAAGCCGTCGAATAATGTGATATCTGCCTTCATGAATGCTCACTTCGACCCAGGTAGGTGAAAGTTCTTTGAAGGTGAGAACCCTGCCGATTCCATCCTCTAACTCGACTCCTTTAAGTAAAGTCTTTTCTACCCCTGTAGGCAATTTGCCTTCGAACTCAATAATGTAGGTTTTCTCTAGACCATAGGAGGGATGGGTAGCTCTAAAGGTTAAATCCCCGTCATTAGTCAGCAAGATTAGGCCTTCAGAGTCCTTATCTAAGCGGCCTACATGAAAGAGACGCTCTGTGCGCAAGTCAATAAAATCGCTTAAACAAGGACGTCCTTCAGGATCAAACATAGTAGACAAAACACCTTTAGGCTTATGAAGGGCAAGATAAGTTTTGGTCATTGATTGCGTAATTGTCTCACCGTCGACCATTACTTCAGATTGTGAAGGGTCGAACTTGGCACCGAGCTCTCTTATGACTAAACCATCCACACTTACCCGTCCAGATGCGATCAAATCATCTGCTCCCCTGCGGCTCGTGATACCCGCTTCGGCGATGATCTTATTCAAACGTTTTTCACTCATGTGTGGCTATCCATTCCCGACAGTCAACGTATCACCTGAAATATCGGTGATGCAGGTAGAACTCTACATCAGAAGTTAAGGGTTTTCTTACAACGCCTGCGCAGGCAGGTTAATCAACTAGGGAATCAAGAATCTCATCGAGATGTTCGAGATCAGGCAAATATGGCGCAAGAGCAGGGAGATCTTCCAGCGAACTAAGTCCCAATCGCTCGAGGAAATAGTTAGTGGTTTTATAAAGAATCGCCCCAGTTTCAGGCTCAAGGCCGTACTCCTCGACCAATCCACGGGTGACCAGGGTTTTCATGACCGCTTCTACGTTTACGCCTCTAATAGCTGAGACTCGCGCTCGAGAGACAGGCTGGCGATAGGCGATAACCGCTAAGGTTTCCAAAGCAGCTTGAGTTAGACGCGATTGCTGTCCATCTAATACGAATTTTTCAACTACCGAAGCACTATCTGGATGACTATAAAAACGCCATCCCCCGGCCACGTTCTTAAGAGCAAATCCGCGCTCGCCGTAGCTATCTGAGAGCTCAGCCAGAGCCTCGCTAACTTGATCCTGAGTCACTTCTAATACGGTGGCCAGGGTCAGTTCACTAACTGGTTCATCGACAACCATCAAAATGGCCTCAATATGCCTATGGATATCTCTGATTTCCACGCTACTCCTCGATGCCCTTGGCTTCTATGGTTTCGTCCTCTAAAACTACTGGAATATCAAACTCATCGGTTGTTTCAATCTCACCTGTTTCGGCGCCGGTCCAACTTATTTGAAGATCCCCCAAGGCAACTACCTGGTTGAATCTTAAGGCGCCTTGTCGATAAAGATCTAATAGCGCCAGAAAACGGGCGACTACTACCAAGGTTGATGATGCGTCGGCTATGAGCGAACGAAAACTTAAGGTTCGCCCCTTTCGCAAAGCTTCAACCACTACTTTAGACTCTTCGCTCACGCTAACAAGAGCCGAGTGCAGATGTTCTATCGCAACAATTGGCGCGCTCTTGGGCGTCAAAACCCGTTCAGCTATAGCGGCAAATCGGGCAGGTCCCACACCAATTAGAACCTCTGGCAACAAAGCCGCAAGGGCCGGATCTAGGGAAACAACCCGAGCAAATGTCTTATCAAAGGCCTCGATGCGTTGGTTAAATGTTGCTGCGATCTCCTTAAATGCTCGGTACTGCAGCAGCCGAGCAAAGAGTAGGTCGCGAGCCTCCAGCAAGGCCAAATCTTCTTCATCTTCAATTTCACCACTAGGCAATAACTTCGCGGCTTTAAGATCTAACAAAGTTGCCGCTATTACCAAGAATTCTGTGGCCTGGTCAAGACGCCAACCTTCTCCCGATATCTCCAAAGCGCGAATAAAGGATATGAATTCATCTGTTACAGCGCTTAATGCCACTTCCGTAATGTCCATTTTATGACGAGAAATGAGCTGCAGGAGGAGGTCAAAGGGACCATCAAAGTTAGTCAGATGTACCGAAAACCCAGGATTTTCAGGCGTGATTACTTCATCGCCATTGTTCATTTGGGTTTCCACGAGCGAACCGTACTTCACTTTGCCCTACAAATAAGACAGGGAGTCCACTTGCCTACTCGGTGGCTAATGCGTAGAGTCCCCGAAATGGAAGAAAGAGGTTTCTCGTTTGAACGCTAAATCGACATTTGAAGATGATGTTGCCACGACCTCTGCTCTTCTGAATAAAGCTCCATTAAGTTTTCCTACGCCTGCACCCCTTACAGAACATGGCGGCGCTAAAGTAATTGCGATTTTCAATCAAAAAGGCGGAGTTGGCAAAACTACATCAACTATTAACTTGGGCGCGAGTCTTGCCGAATTAGGCAGACGAGTTTTACTCGTAGATTTTGACCCTCAAGGTGGTTTATCTCTCGGCCTTGGTGTCAATGCACATACTCTTCCGTTAGAACAAACTGTTTACTACGCATTGATGACTCCAACTGCCGATATCGATCAAATCGTTTTGAAATCTAGCGTTGCTGGGTTGGATTTTTTACCTGCTAACCGAGATCTTGGAACCGCAGAGACAACTTTAGGCGCAGAAATTGGCGGCCAGCAATACTTAAAACGTGCGCTTACTCCTCTCAAAGAATTCTACGATGTTATCTTGATTGACTGCCAGCCAACAATGGGCCAATTAACCATCAACGCATTAGTAGCATCGGATGAAGTTATTGTGCCTTTGCAGTGCGAATATTTCGCCCTTCACGGCTTCATCGAGCTGAAAGGTAACTTAGACAAAGTTAAGAATTTTTTAAACCCAGAACTAAAATTGATTGGAATTCTCGCAACTATGTATGACCGTAAAACTCTACATAATCGCGAAGTATTGGGTGCAATTCTTGAGAAATATCCACAAGATGTATTTGAAACAATTATTGCTAAAACAATTCGTTTTCCTGAAACCACAGTCGTTGGAGAGCCAATCACTTCTTATGCTTCATCATCTGGGGGCGCTGCTTCATACAGACGATTAGCACGGGAATTAATTGCCAGAGGAGGCGGAAAATGACACGCAGAGCAAGTCTTCCAGGTGCAGATGAATTGTTCCGCTCCACTTCACCAGGACTTACATCAGTAAAACAACCAGATATCGAACCTGCTAAGCCTCTCGTTGCTCCTGCTATAGCCGCACCTACAACATCTCCATCTAAAAAAGGTGTCCGTGCGATCCAGCGACGTCGTGTTACCAGTGTCGATCGTTCTCCGTCAGGACGCGAAAGACATGATGAAAAAATTACAGTTTATTTGTCACCTGATGAACTCTACGATCTAGATCAAGCGCGCTTACAGCTGCGTGGTGATTTAGGACTGGGTGTCGATAGAGGACGCATCGTTCGCGAATCAATTGCGGTAATCATTGCCGATCTTGAAGCCAAAGGCGATCAAAGTATTCTTGCCCGACGTTTACGCGGACAGTAATTATTTAACGGCTCTTGGATGGGCCATCGCGTAAGATTCGCGAATTTTATCAATCGTTATCAGAGTGTAAATCTGGGTTGTTGTAACGGATGAATGACCTAACATTTCTTGAACCACCCGAATATCGGCGCCACCGTCTAAGAGATGCGTTGCAAAAGAATGTCTAAATACATGTGGAGAAATACCTTCAGACAAACCAGCGCGCTCGGCCGAATCAACAACAATTTGCCAAGCGCTCTGGCGTGATATTCGGGTACCCCGTTGATTGAGGAAGAGCGCGTCACTCTTATTCTTATCAGATTTCAATAGAAGCATAGGTCGTACTCGAACAAGATAATCATCAAGTGCCTTAACTGAAAAACTGCCCATAGGCACTATTCGTTCTTTTCCTCCTTTGCCCCGTAACTTTACAATACGTATTTGCTCACTATCTGAATTCATGTCATAAACATCTGCCAAATTCATACCAACAATTTCAGATACACGGGCACCTGAACTATATAAAATTTCGAGAATTGCCTTATCTCTTAAACTAATAATTAAATCTTCCCTGTAGCTAGAGTTGATCAGATCACTCATTTGAGAAATCGTTAACGCCTTAGGAAGACGCAAAGGTAGTTTCCGGGAAACTACATCCTTCATTGGATTGGTTAAATTGTGATTTCTTTCTAGATATGCGTAGAAAGATCGCATTGTGGACAAAATGCGGTTGGAGGTACTCAGGGACAATTTTTGTGAATCAATAAAACCGATGAATTCCTGTGCATTACCATCATTAAAACTTGGAATATCAAGATTGTTATGCTTCAGGAAAATATCAAAACGTTGCAAGTCTCGACCGTAAGCTGCAAGCGTATTGTTAGATAACCCGCGCTCTATGCGCTGGTAATTAAGGAATAGATCAAAATACTGGTGAGAATTCATAACCGTGTGCTTCGGCTACGGCCCTATAGGTAATTTTTCCTGCGTGCGTATTTAGACCTTTAGCCAGATCCGGATTCAGTTTTAAAGCTTTTTTCCATCCATGATTGGCAATCTGCAGAACAAAAGGAAGAGTAACGTTGGTTAAAGCGTAGGTAGATGTAACCGGAACTGCGCCCGGCATATTAGCTACACAATAAAATATTGAGTTATGTACAGGATACGTAGGATTCTCATGGGTAGTTGCCTTGGAATCTTCAAAACAACCACCTTGATCGATTGCGATATCAACTAACACTGATCCAGGCTTCATTTTGGCGACATCGGCATTGGAAATTAACTTTGGAGCACGAGCGCCAGGAATAAGAACGGCGCCAATCACAAGATCCGCATCACTAATTGAATGCTGAATACTTGCTGTACTAGACATTAGAGTCTTGATTCGACCCTTATAAATTTCATCTATGTGTGCTAATCGCTTTGCAGATCGATCAATCACAACAACATCAGCACCCATTCCCATAGCTATTACTGCGGCATTTAAACCAGCGATTCCGGCACCAATAACAACTACTTTCCCGGGAGCTACACCAGGAACACCGGCTAGTAGTACGCCGCGTCCACCGTGTGGTTTAAGTAAAACATCAGCACCAACCTGTGTAGCCATACGGCCAGCCACTTCACTCATTGGAAGAAGCAATGGCAAAGATCCATCCACTTCGACGGTTTCATATGCAATGGCCGTTGTTTTAGATTTAACCAAGGCGTCCGTGCAAGGTTTTGAAGCCGCTAAATGCAAGTATGTGAACAAAATTTGATTCTCTCTTAAGCGAGAATACTCAGTCTCTATTGGTTCTTTAACTTTTAAGATCAAATCTGATTTTTTCCATACCTCATCCGCGGTTTTTATAATCTGAGCTCCGGAGCGAATGTAATCTTCATCTGAAATACTAGAACCTTCTCCGGCACCCTGTTCTATCAAAACCTGATGACCATTTTTTACACATTCTGTAGCACCTTCTGGAGTTAAAGCGACTCGATACTCTTGAATTTTAATTTCGCGGGGAACACCGATTATCATTTAACACTTTTCAAAGCTATAGCAGCAGCGACTAATCCAATGAACAAGGGATGGGGGCGAGTTGGACGTGATCTCAATTCGGGATGAGCTTGTGTGCCAACATAAAAAGGATGAACTTGTGCAGGCAATTCAACAAACTCAACTAAATTTTCCTTAGAGTAAATTCCAGAGAAAACCATTCCAGCAGCAGAAATTTTGTCCCTATACACATTATTAACTTCATAACGATGGCGATGCCTTTCAGAAATCTCCTTGCTGCCATAAGTTTGCGCAACTACTGAACCCGCAAGAAGGTCTGCTTTATACAAACCTAATCTCATAGAAGCACCCATGTCTGCACTCCCCGCAACTATTGATTTCTGATCTTCCATTGTTGCAATAACATGAGTTCCAGAATCTGGCGAAAATTCGGCTGAATTCGCATCCTTAATACCTGCCATATTTCGGGCCGCTTCAATAACCATGCACTGCAGTCCTAAACATAGCCCTAAGGTAGGAATCTTGTTTTCACGAGCAAATGTGAGTGCACCTAATTTGCCTTCTATGCCTCGAACTCCAAATCCACCCGGCACGCACATGGCATCTACATCATGCAACGCATTGCGAGCCCCTTCTGGAGTTGCACAATCATCACTTGCTATCCACTTCAACTCCACTTTGGCATTATTTGCAAAGCCGCCAGCACGTAAAGCTTCTGATACTGATAAATACGCATCTGGTAAATCAATATATTTTCCAACCAAGGCAACCTTTACGTGATGCTTTGGATTATGAACAATTTTCAGCAAATCATCCCAGTCTCCCCATTTAACATCGTGAGACTTTAAACCCAATCTACGCACTACATAAGCGTCTAAACCCTCTGCGTATAGAACTTTAGGAATGTCATAAATCGAAGGAGCATCTACTGCTGCAACAACTGCTTCCAAATCAACATCGCACATCAAAGAGATTTTCCGCTTAATCGCATCAGGTATTGGGCGATCTGATCGCAATACAACGGCATCGGGCGCAATTCCAATACTGCGAAGAGCTGCGACGCTGTGCTGAGTTGGTTTAGTTTTCAATTCCCCGGATGGACCAATGTATGGCACGAGAGAAATATGCAGATAAAACACGTTATCTCTTCCAACCTCTTGTCTTATTTGGCGCGCCGCTTCCAAAAATGGTTGAGATTCAATATCACCAACAGTTCCACCGATTTCAGTAATCACTATGTCAATATCATCAGCTGCCATAGCGCGAATTCGTTCTTTGATTTCGTTTGTTATATGAGGAATAACTTGAACTGTTTCGCCTAAATATTCTCCACGACGTTCGCGACTAATTACTCGCGAATAAACCTGACCAGTTGTTACATTTGCCGATCCGTGTAGATTTCTATCGAGAAAACGTTCGTAATGACCAATATCTAAATCTGTTTCCGCGCCGTCATCAGTTACAAAAACTTCACCGTGTTGGAATGGATTCATTGTTCCTGGATCAACATTGAGATATGGATCCAGTTTTTGCATTGTTACGCGTAATCCTCGGGAAATCAGTAATCTTCCCAAACTTGAGGCTGTCAGACCTTTACCGAGACTAGAAGCAACCCCGCCGGTGACGAATAAGTGCTTGGTTACATGAGGTTGGCCCATGGAAGGACAACCTATCACTAAAAAAGAGGTTTAGGTTTTTTTACGCATATTGAGCAATTCGCTCGCGTGTTCCTTCGCGCTAGCAGATTCTTGAAGACCGGCAAGCATTCTTGCTATTTCGATAATTCTTTCTTCGCCTTCAACTCGATTTACTCCACTTGAAACGACTGTTCCATCAACACTTTTTTCAACAACGTAATGCACATCGCCCCATGCAGCAACTTGAGGTAGGTGTGTTACGACGATTACTTGTGCACTTTTTGATAGTTCATGTAACCGGCGACCAACTTCAATCGCGGCTGCTCCCCCAACTCCGGCGTCAACTTCATCAAATATGTAGGTTCCAACAGGATTAGATGCCGCAATAACAACTTCGAGGGCGAGCATAACTCGAGACATTTCTCCACCTGATGCACCCTTAGCTAATGAGACAAGCGGACCGTCGAGATGAGTTTGTAAATACATGTTCACGCTGTCGCAACCAAATGAAGTAAAATCACTCTCCTTTAACGCTGATTCGTAATCTGGTGAATCAATTTGTATCCGTAAATTTGTATGTGGCATAGATAATGCGTGCATTTCTTGCGAAACTTTTCCGGCTAATTCTGTAGCCACCTCATTTCGAAGCTTTGTGAGCAGCTTCGCATGTTCCAGCAAACTCTTCTTAATTTTTATTAAATCTTTTTCTAGTGCAGCAATTCGTTCTTCTCCTCCGCTTAGGTCCTCTAACTGTGATGCAATATTGCTCTGCTTTTGCACCAGTCCCACAAGAGAAACGTCTAAATCTGTAGATTCTCCCCATTTTTTTACGAAAGAAGCTAATTCGGATTTTCGAACTTGAAGATAATCGAGACGTTCTGGATCAGCTTCTAAGGATTCGAGATAGGAAGTTAAGTTGGGCATAAGGTCTGCAAGAATGAAGAATGCATCGTTAAATTCATCCGAAAATGTCCCAACACGGGAGTCCTTACCTTTTACAGCATCTAGCGCTTTTTTCGCATTCCCAAGGGCATTAATGGCTCCTTTATCTTCATCTTCTAAGGCCTGTAAAGCGAGAGTAATCGCGATTCGCAACTCTTCAACCGAGGATAATTTGGATATTTCATCATCAATGTTTTTGAAATCATCTATTTTCGGAGCCAATTTCTTAAACGTCTGATTGAAAAGCTCAAGGGACGCCAGAGCTTCGTCCCTGCTTTCTGCTCCTCTTCTAAGATCGCTTAAACGAGTTTTAATATTTATATATTCTTGCTGACACTCTTGATAACCTATAAGTGATTTACGGAAATTTTCTCCGGCGAATCTATCGAGCAGTTCACGTTGTCGGGCCCCTTTTGTAATAGCTAAACCTGAACTCTGACCGTGGATTTCCACCAAATACGTACTTGCCTCTGACAGCGCACTGGCACTTATGTTAATTCCACTTGCTAGCGCTTTGCTCTTGCCATCTTTTGTCACGTTCCGTGAAATCGTTAACGAACCATCTTCAATCTCCATACCCAACTCTTCAAAATTTCCTATGCTTTGCTTGGGGATTGAGAAAAGTGCACTCGCCGATAAGCGTTCCTCACCGCTGCGTACTAATGAACTCTCTGACTTGCCACCTAAAACCAAATTTAATGCGGTAAGTACCATGGTTTTGCCAGCGCCTGTTTCACCCGTTAATACAGTTAAACCCTTATCGAATTCCAGTTGAGCTTGTGTAATAACACCGATATTTTTGATATGGATTTCTTCTAGTAAGGTTCGTTCACTCACTGCGCCAACCTTCAATAGGCAACTTGAATTTTGCAACAAGCCTGTCGGTGAAAATTGTAGATTTCAAGTGTGCAAGCTTTACTAAAGCCGGATTCTTGGTCAGCAATATCTGATCATCTTTTTGTAAATCTATTTTTCGGAGCGCGTCGGCCGACAGAGATGCATCTGATGATTCGATAGCAACAACAATTGTCGATGTTGGAGCAATGACCATTGGTCGTGCGAAGAGAGCATGAGCGGCGATTGGGAGCAAAACTAAAGCTTGCACTTCTGGCCACAGAACCGGGCCCCCCGCTGAAAATGCGTAGGCTGTGGAACCAGTTGGGGTTGCACAAATAATGCCATCGCAACCCCATCGAGATAGAGGCCTTTCATCTATCTGAACGAATAACTCAAGCATGGTTGTGCTTTTACGTTCGATACTAACTTCGTTTAAAGCCCAACCATTTTCGATAATTTGATTTTTTCGCTTCACTTGAAAACTCACCAACATGCGTTGATCTAAGACGTAATCTTTTTCGATAATTGATTGTGCGACTTCTGCGTAAGTAAAGGTTTCAACTTCGGCCATGAAACCAACATGACCTAAATTAATTCCCAATAAAGCAACATTTAACTTCAGAGCGATTTCAGCCCCTCGTAAAATCGTTCCATCTCCACCAAGAACTAATACGAGTTCAATAGATGATTGAGCAGAATCGATGTTATCGACAACTTCGACACCTGCTTTTGATAGAATTGAAACTATCTGCTCTGCTGCACCCTTAGCCTCTTGGCGTGATGCATTTGTTAACATTAATACGCAGCGTTGATTCATTATTGTGGCCCTATTTCAATTGCTTTATCTAGCGATGACTCCAAAATTTCACCCGCACCTCTTTTAAGCCAAAGGAAGTACTCAACATTACCTGCGGGACCGGGTAAAGAACTCGCTACAACTCCTTGTGTTCCTAAACCAACTTCGTATGCACTCATGGCAACTTCCATTACGGCAGACTTACGAAGAGCAGGGTCTCTCACTACCCCACCTGCACCTAATTTTTCACGGCCTACTTCAAATTGAGGTTTAACCATAAGTAAGAAATCCGCATCCGGTTTAGAAACTGCCGAAAGTGCAGGCAAAACCAGAGTTAATGAAATAAAAGATAAATCTGCGACAACTAATCCCGTTGGTTCTCCCACAACATCGCCAGATAGATGACGGATATTTGTACGATCCAAAATCAGAACTCTGGGATCTTGACGCAACTCCCAGGCTAATTGCCCGTAACCAACATCTACCGCAACTACTTCACGTGCGCCTCTACGTAACAGAACGTCGGTAAATCCACCGGTGGACGCTCCCGCATCTAAAGCCCGTACACCTTCCACATGAATCTCTGGAAAAGCATCGAGGGCGCCAGATAATTTGTGCCCACCGCGAGAAACAAAATCATCTCTAGTTCCTTGAAGAGTGATGGATGTTTGAGCATCAACTTGCGTAGCTGGTTTGGTTGCCGGAATCCCATTCACTAAGACACTTCGCGATTCAATTAAATCAGCTGCCGCTTCTCTGGAACGCGCCAATTCGCGCCTTACAAGTTCGGCATCCAATCTAGTTTTCATAAAAACTCTTATAGACCGTCAATACTTGAAAGAGTTTCTTGCAGTTTTTGATGAAGAGCTTCGTATCGTTCAGAGTGCTCAGAAACTTCGCGCGCATCTATATCGTTTAACTCTGTCTTAACCTCTTCTACAATCGAAGATTGCGATGCTACTTCCTGATTTTCTTGATTCATCGGCTGCTCTTTTTCTGGGGAGTAGATTTCTTCTTCGTTGGTTGCGTTTTTGCCGTAGGTGCAGATTTCTTTTTGGGAGCGTGGGTCGACGTAACTTTTTTCAATTTCTCTAACTCTTCACGCAGTTCATCAAACTCTTCACGCTTGATAAACCCCATCCGTGAAACGGTGTTATTGACCTCTTCGTCAATTTTAGATTTAAGTACATCGCCACTTTGTTTAACCCAATGATTAAGAGCATTCGCTAACTCGGCAGGAGTTCGTTCGCCTTCGCTCACCTTATTTAGGTATATCCGAAGGGATGAAAACAGATCGTTAGCCATCAGAACCACTCTCTTAATCTCGCTTACAACGAGGCTAAAGAGTACCTAAATTCGTGAAATCTCGGCTGCTTCAACCTGCCACCGGCTAGCCAACCCAGTCGGGGCTTTCCAGAATCTTCTATGAATGGAACCCGAAATCTCAATCCATTCATCAGGTTTTAAAGATAGAGCGCTCCTGCGTGATTTCGCACTCCACACCGCGATATCTAACGTATCAACGCCGGATAATTCGATCCGAGAAATAATTAATCGAAACTCAACAACTTTATCCCCACTAGGCAGAATCTTCTCAACTGCTATATCAGAGACCCTTCCGCGCAACATGACATCATTAAGTGAATAATCAGGTTCTTCACTTTGGATTTTTTCTTTCACTTTTTTGCTCGCCTGCTTAGTTGTAGATGTCATAAACACTCCTAAATACTGGACCGCTGAAATATTCAGATAGCGGTAATGATGAATTAAGGCAATGACAAAAAACCTTGAGAGAAAAACCTTTGTGGATAGAAAAAATTAGAGCAGTGAACGCTCTTGAGCATCCGTTATCTGCTCAGGATCGATACGAGCGCATTTCACAAACCACTCTTTCGACTCGTCCTTACGACCAGCCTTATCTAAAGCATCTGCGTAGGCGTAACGAAGTCTTACAGCCCATTCCTCTGACTCAACTTTCAATTCCTTGCAGGTCAAGGTAATAACCGCAGCATCGAACTCGCCGAGATCACATCGTGCCCCGGATGCAACAATTCGCATTTCAATTTCTTCTGCCTTGTCCAACCGTGAAACCTCTGGAGAACCCGCCAAAGCGAGTGCTTTTAAAGGCTTTCCCAGGCCCCGCTCACAATCGGCCATAACCGGCCACATAGAGACATCACCGGAAATCCGGTGCGATGCTCGTAATTCTTTTAATGCAATTTCGAAATGACCAGCACGATAAGCCGCATAACCAGCGCTTTCGCGCACAACAGCTAAGCGACCTGCGTGATGCGCTGCAGCAACACCATGTTTGTGAGCCAACTCAGGATCACTATCCATATTTATATTTATACAAACCAAATGTCGAGCAACCACTTTGGCATTTTCTGCTGACAAACTTAATAATTCTGCTCGAACAGATTTTTCTAACTCTTCACCAGTAACTTCTTCAGGAATATCTGGTTCAAAAATACGTGGACGCAAGCGAGTCATATCTCGATCAACTGGCGCTGGACGTGATCCACGAACATCTTGTCGTGGCGCGCCCGCTCGTGAAGGTGAACCTGCTCGCTTAGTTGATGGAGCAGAGGAACGCGAAGGTTTATCTGAATACGGTTTTTTATCGCGACCGTTCACAAATACCTCCTACGTCTTTTATAGATTAAAACTATTATTCACTTAAGAAATGTTATTAAGAAATTAAAAAGGGGGCACTAATTAAAGTGCCCCCTTTTATAAAAGAAGTCCGGCGACGTTCTACTCTCCCACACAGTCACCCGTGCAGTACCATCGACGCTGAGAGGCTTAACTTCCGGGTTCGGAA
>CAFBMS010000002.1_pt1 | contig 41277 bp, 44 predicted proteins | sample 7269031 | NCBI WGS metagenome assembly CAFBMS01 (sample SAMEA6814072, study PRJEB35770) | uncultured Candidatus Planktophila sp. | biome: Freshwater; feature: Freshwater reservoir; material: water | place: Czech Republic | collected 2017-05-23 | depth 30m m
ACTGCGCCGCAATAAAGAGACGACCATTACTGAGTCTGCTATATGGACTGTCGTTTACGTCAGCGCAGCTATTGCATTTGGAATTTTGATGCCAAACTGGGTTGACTCTTCTACTGCCAGACCTGAATTCTTCGCAGGGTGGCTCACTGAATATGCGCTCTCAGTAGATAACATTTTTGTCTTCGTCATCATACTTTCACGCCTTAAAATTGAAAAAGAAAAGCAACAGCTGGTTCTGCTTTTGGGAATTATCATTGCTTTGTTATTACGTGGTGGCTTTATCGCAGCAGGAGCAGCAATAATCTCTCGCTTTCAGAGCGTGTTTTTTATCTTCGGTGCATTCCTGATTTTTACTGCAATTCAACTCGTGCGCGAAAGTGGACATGAAGATGAAGTAAAAGAGAGCCGAGTTGAAACGTACCTCAAGAGCAAAGGTGCAAGTACTTTTACAATTGCGTTAATTTCTTTGGGAGTAACGGATCTGGTCTTCGCGCTTGATTCAATTCCTGCGATTTTCGGTATCACTAAAGATCCATACATTGTCGCCACTACAAACATTTTTGCTCTCATGGGTCTACGCCAGCTGTACTTCTTACTCCAAGGTTTGATTGCACGCTTGGTTTATCTCTCTTTAGGTTTATCGGCAATTCTAGGATTCATCGGATTCAAAATGATATTTGAAGCTTTACACGCAGTTGGAGTTCATGATGTGGCTGGAATTAATATTCCCCATGTTCCGCTGGCAGTGAGCTTAGGATTTATTATTACCGCCTTGGCTATCACAACAGTGGCAAGTTTAACTGCGACGCGAAAAGATGGAAGCGAAATAGTTTAAAAAGGTATTACATAAATAATTGCTGTGGCCACCACTGCATAAGCACCTGATTGAAAAAGAATGCTCAGTGCTGTTTTTCTATCTGCAGCGCGGCTAGCGCTATCTGCTACGCGAGACAGCTGCCCAAGTTTTCCAAAATTAAAGGTTCCCATAAATCCATACGCTAAACAGAATTTCTTGCGCGATTGCACCCAACCAATACTTGCCACAGCTAGCGGAACAAAAATCCCTAGACGGGCACCTCGTGGAGCGTTGGTTGAAATGAGTGTGATGAGTGAAGAGATAGATAAAACTAATCCGATCAGCGCAACTAATTGTCTGCGTCGTATTTCACCAGTACCGATATTGCACGAACCTGGAATGTAATCAGTAGTGCTCACTTATGCGTCTTCAAATTCATCTTCATCGATCCACGCTTCTGCTGTGGAATCTTCTTGACGTTCGATCCATGACAAAAACGAAGCCACAGCTTTGAATGCTAAAAGGCCAACAACAATTGCTGCGGCTATCCGGCGAATCGCTTTAAACATAGGATAAAAATACTCGCTTTTTTGAACTTTTGCAGTATTTAAAGATTAAGAGTTGGTAAACGCCCGTTCTATGTCGCGCCACAAATCCTCAACATTTTCACAGCCAACCGATAAACGAATCAGGTTTTCTGGGGTCAGCGTGCTCTCGGCGGGCCAACGTCGGCGACGTTCCCACAAACTTTCTACACCACCCAGACTTGTTGCATGGGTGATTAACTCAGAGTTTTCACAAATACGATCTGCTTTTTCAGGACCATCTTTTACCTCAAATGAAACCACAGCCCCGAACCCGCGCATGAAGCTCTTAGCGCGGGCGTGCTGTGAATCTTGCGGTAAACCTGGATAGCGCACTCTTGATACACCTGGGTGCGAACTTAAACGTTTTGCTAATTCAAGAGCATTTTTTTGCGCACATTCAAAACGCAGTGGAAATGTTCGTAGCCCGCGAAGTGCAAGCCACGCTTCATAAGGGCCAGGTACAGCACCATGAATTCTTCTGATCTCGTGAAGTCGCGCGTGCAGTTCTGGAATCTTGGTAGAAAGTGATCCCATTAAGACATCGCTGTGTCCAGCAAAGTACTTTGTTACAGAATGCATCACGATATCTGCACCCATTTCTAAAGGATTTTGAATCAGTGGAGTTGCAAATGTGTTATCAACTCCGACTCCGATACTTAAATTTCTGGCAGCAACTATCAGTGTTGGCATATCCGCGACTTCAAGTCCGGGATTAGTTGGTGATTCGATCCACAGAAATGCAGCGCCATTCATTGCTTGAATTACAGCGTCCGTATTTGCAATATCCACAAAACGAACTTCTAAGCGGCCGCTTTCTTGAAAAGATTCAAGCATTGCCATTGTTCCGCTATATCCCTGATCAGATGCCACAACGGGTGCTCCGATTGGTAGTAATCCAAAGGCCGCGCTTATTGCAGCATTTCCAGATGCGAATGCAAGGGTTTGTCCACCTTCAAATTCGCTGATTGCACTTTCAAGTGCACTCCACGTTTCATTTCCTGAACGACCGTAACCAATTGTTCCGCCTGCGTGATAGGTGGAACTGAGAAAAATACTTGGATTAAGGGATCCATCTTTCATAATCGATGGACGTCCTGCTGAAATCGCAATCGTTTCAGGACTTAGTTTCGGTTCGCTCATCTGTAAAGCCTAACCCTTTGCAAGCACTGCCATAGCTGCATTGTGACCAGGTATCCCACTGACTCCCCCACCACGTTGAGCGCCAGCTCCGCAGATAAAGATGCGCGGATCATCTGTTTCAACGCCCCAGATTTGGGCATCACCCTCTTCCTTAAATGGAAAAGTTAGATCACGATGAAAAATATTGCCGCCAGGCAATCGAACATCTTTTTCAAGATCTAATGGGCTTTTCGTTTCAATGCAGAGCGATCCATCACTGTTCTTGGCTAGAACACTTTCTAGCGGATCAATTAAATAAGAGTTTAAAGCATCAATGCATCGTTGCACTGCAATTTTCTTTGATGATTCAGGATCTGTTTCAAATAACTCGGCGGGAGTGTGTAGCCCAAAGAGAGTAAGTGTGTGATAACCCTGTTGTGCTAATTCTTCGCTCAAAATACTTGGATCACTTAATGTGTGACAGTACATTTCAGAAGGAGCATGTTTCGGTATTTCACCTTTAGCAGCGGTGACATAGGCATCTTCTAACTCTGAGTAGCTCTCATTTATATGAAAGGTTCCAGAAAAAGCTCTGCGTGAATCAGCGCCGGATTTTAAACGCGGCAAGGTGCGAAGAAGCATATTTATCTTTATCTGCGAACCAGATAATGCACTTTCGCTTTTCTTACCACGAATTCGGTCGAGATGAGCTGGCGCAGCATTGCTCAATAAAAATTCTGCAGTAAAACTATCTCCCTTCTTAGTCTGCACTCTGACGCCTACAGAATCTGTTGAGACTTGAGTGACTTCGGCGTCAGTTCTAATTTCAACTCCTGCAGATTGCACAATACGTTCTAACTCATTTACAAGGGAGATCATTCCGCCCCGTGGAACTTTCCATTCTCCTGTTCCGTTACCCATGAGGTGATAAAGAAAACAGATATTTGATTGAATTGATTGAGCAGAAGCGAAAGTGCCAATGAGAGCATCCGTTAGTACGACCCCACGGACTAAATCATCTTTAAATTTAGATTGAATGACTTCAGCCATTGGTTTTTCAACCAAGTACTCCCATGTGGAGTCCTGACCTATTAAAGTTTTCATTTCGCGACGTGTTCGTAGGGGTTCAAGAAAAGTTGGTGCCATTTTTTGTGCGAACTTTTCTACCTCAGAATAAAACTCTTGCCATGCCTTGCCTTCGTGCGCAGAGCCAGTGAGTTCAATAAATGAATCTTCCGTTTCTTTGTCCCATACTCTAGAAATATGTAAACCGAAATCTTTGCCCTCTTTTTTGTATGGAGTAAAGGATGAAACTTCTCGTGAAATAGTTTCAAAGTTCAAACCTAAATCTTGAATAATTTGATCTGGTAGCAGTGCTACTAAATACGAATAGCGTGAAAGTAACGCGTCATACTCTTTAAATGCTCTAACGCTTGCAGTTGCGCCACCGATTTCATCTGCTGCCTCTAACATCAAAACACGCTTGCCAGCTTTAGCCAAATACGCCGCGGCAACTAAACCATTGTGTCCTGCACCCATGACGATGACGTCATATTTCATGTCTGAACCGTATTACCCAAATTACTTAGGTTCAAGAATGAGTGAGACTGAATTAATGCACCAGCGTTGATCAGTTGGAGTATCAAAACCTTCACCTTCAAAAACATGTCCAAGATGTGAATCACACGCAGCGCATCGAACTTCTGTTCTAATTCGAGGAGCAAGTGATCTGTCTTCAATAAGTGTTACTGCGTCATTTTCTGATGGGGCATAAAAACTTGGCCACCCGCAACCTGAATGAAATTTTGTTTCACTTCTAAATAACTCGGCTTGGCATGCTTTGCACTTATAAACACCGGTGGTTTCAGTGTCTGTGTATTCCCCTGTAAATGGACGTTCGGTTGCGCCATGTCGTAGAACCTCATAAGAGAGCGGATCTAGTTGCGCCTTAAGTACGGCGTCATCAATCTGAATCTTCTTACTCATGCGCTCACCATGGCGTCAGGAAAATTCACACCGGTACTTGAATGGCAGTCATAACCATTTGGGTTCTTTTCAAGGTAACGCTGGTGATATTCCTCAGCTTCAAAATATTTATGTTCACTCGCCGGCAATACCTGGGTAACTATTTTGCCAATAGATTTAGCATCAAGTTCAGTCTGATAGATCGCCATAGATTTTTGAACAATATCTTGCTGTTCGTTTGAAGAAGTAAAGATCGCACTTCTGTATTGCGAACCGATGTCATTGCCTTGACGGTCAAATGAGGTCGGATCGTGCATTTCCCAAAACTCTTTAAGCAACCGTGAGTATGAAATTTTAGTTGGATCGAAGTCAACCTTAACTGCTTCGGTGTGACCAGTTTTTCCGGTGCAGACTAACTCGTAGGAAGGATTTTCAATAGAGCCGCCCATGTAGCCAACACTCGTGTGTATTACTCCATCTAATTTCCAGAATCGTCTTTCGGCGCCCCAAAAACATCCCGTTGCAAAATATGCAGTGTGCGCGCCCATCTCTGAATTCTCGCACTTCTCGTGTGTTCATGCACGCGCTGATAACCTTGCGCATGCGCCCCCGTAGCTCAGTGGATAGAGCACAGCCCTCCGAAGGCTGGTGCGCAGGTTCAACTCCTGCCGGGGGCACGCATATGCAACAACCTGAGATAGATGGCGACTTAAATCACTTAATTCACAGAAATCTTTTGTCGTACATCCTTGTTTAAGTAATGAATACACGAGATAATTAACTCGTTGCGCAGGCACGATTGCCTCGTATTTGTTAATTTTTGAAAATATTTCATGTGGAAAGGATGGCTCAGTCATGGATTGGCGTCATCAATCAGCTTGTCGCGATGAAGATCCAGAACTCTTCTTCCCTGTTGGAAACACTGGACCCGCAATTACACAAATTGAGGAAGCAAAAAAAGTTTGTAATCGCTGCATTGTCAAAGAACCATGCTTAGCGTGGGCGCTTGAGAGCGGACAAGACGCAGGTGTTTGGGGAGGCTTGTCAGAAGATGAACGCCGAGCCCTGAAACGCCGTGCCGCACGTAATCGGGCACGTCTGCAAGAACAGAGCCAGTTACACAATCCTGCTTAAAGCGGAAAAGTTAGTTTTGCAGTTGTTGCACTCTTAGTTGATTTTAATTCAATTGATCCTTTTAACTCATTTTCAGTCAACGTTCTAACAATTTGTAGCCCTAAGTTAGATGAAGTATTAAAGTCGAAATCACTCGGTAGCCCCACTCCGTCATCTGAAATCTCTATAACGCAATCCTTGCTTGAACGTTCGATAGTAATTTGTAAACCAGAACCTTGTGCAGCTAATCCATGCTCCAACGCATTATGAATTAACTCCGTGATGACTAAGGCCAGCGGCGTTGCTATCCGTGGGTCAAGGGATGAAATCTCTCCTGTGCGAGTAATTTTTAGTTCGTTCATTCGAGGACTCAAATCTAGGGCGTGAGCAATAAGTGAATCCAAGACTTGGTCGAATGCAACACTGGCTTCAGAACTAGTTGAAAGTGTTTCATGAACTAAAGCAATAGATGCGATTCTACGAACAGCTTCATCGAGTGCTGCACTAGCACTTGGATCCTCAATTCGACGAGCTTGTAATCTTAAAAGTGCCGAAACAGTCTGTAGATTGTTTTTTACCCGATGATGAATCTCTTTGATTGTCACATCCTTAGTAACAATTACACGTTCGCGACGGCGCAATTCTGTTACGTTTTGGATTAAGACGATAGCGCCGATGCGATCTCCTTTTGCCAAAAGCGGAAGAACAATTAAATCGATTGTTCCGCCATCATTTTCGCACTCTGCACGTTGCAAATTCTTACCACTTAATCGGCTGCGTAAACCTTGATCATCGGCATTTTGGTTCTTCTTATTAATCTTTTCACTAATTTCTCCAAGATTAAATCCCTCAAGATCGTTATCCCAACCAAGTCTGTTGTAAGCAGATCGTGCATTGGGGCTTGCAAAGGAAGTGATTCCGTTGACATCTAACCTAATAAGTCCATCACCTACGCGTGGTGCGGGATCAAGATACGTATCAGCACCTGGATACGGAAAAGTTCCTTCGCAAACCATGGCATAAAGCTTGTGTGCAATTTCGCGATAATTAAGTTCTAGACGACTGGGAGTACGCATTGACTCCGCGCTTCGATGTCGAGAAATTACAGCAATTACTTGTGAATCGAGAATAACTGGAACAGTTTCAACTTTAATCATAACTTCGCCAACTAATTCTGGCTCTGAATCTCGAATAATTTCACCACTGGAGAGAGCTCTATCAATCAGGGGTGCGGAACCCCAGTCAATCTCATCACCAATTATGTCGTGAGCAAATATCGTGGCAGCAGTAGTCGGACGAATATGTGCAACGGCTACGTACCCACTTGGCCAACTCTTAAAATCTTTTCGCAGCGGGACCCAAAGAACTAAATCTGCGAAAGATAAATCAGCAAGTAACTGCCAATCCGCGACAAGTTCTTGAATTCTATGGATGTGCTGAGAAGTCAATGGCGATCTGCCATGAAGAAGATCTTCTAGGCGTGCCATTACTTTGCTCCAGCAGTGCTCAGAAAATCACCAATTTCTTGGGTTGCATACCAAGTCAGTTCATCGTCTTGAGATTCATAAACAAACAGAGCTTCCACATTTTCCCAAATAACCTCACCAGTTAGGACAATGGTTTCTTCTTTGTGCGCAGATATTTCTTTGTCCTGGATTTCTAATGCAATTACAAACCCACCAGAATTTCGCGCCGCAATCATTGAAATCTCGTACTCAGCCTCTTCTTCATCGAGCTCTGGATTTTCAGTGATGAACTTAATTGTTGGGGCATAAACGATCTCAGGTGTGAAGGATTTTTGGGCATAGAAGTCTCTAACTTGCTCAATCGTCAAAGCCAGATACGCGCGCATTGGCTAAGGGTATAAGAGTTTAGGAAATCAATTCACTTGCAATCGAAGCCAACGCTTTTCGAAGAATTCCTCGTTCATTAACCTCGGCGAGAGTGGCTCTGGCATCTGTTGAAGTCGTTGTGTTGCGGGCATCAAATGGCATCACATATAAATGCTGCGCTTTCTGAGTGGTGGCGATAGAAAGAAAAGCTTTTTCTTCCTCCTGGCCTTTACGTCCGCTAGAGCGCATGTTCAATACAAAAGTAATGGCAGAAGTAATTGAGGTTCTTCCCAGAATTGCAGCAACTCTTTTAAATCGCATCTGGCCGATGCAATCCGGTCTGGAAACAATCCACAAATCATTTGCATGATCTCCGGCCCATGTTATGACCAAGGAATCGGCTCTTCGATCAGAAAGTTGTGAAGATAAATCCTGAATTGTTCCAACATCGATGATTACGAAATCAAATTCCACATTTGCTTTCTCAATGAGCGCATCAAATTCAGTTATCCGGTCTCGAGTGAGTTCTTTTACGTAAAGAAATGGTGTCGAGAGTCGCCATAGTTCTTCAGCCATTAAATTTCTTTGGTCTAAATAAATCGCAATATTCGGTTCACTTAGGTTCGCATCAATGAGTAAAGTTTTTTTCTCTTTAAGGCTCATCTCGTAAGCAAGATTAATTGCAAGAGTACTTGCCCCCGTGCAAGAACCAGCTGATGAAATTGCAATGACGCGAGCACGTTTATTCGACTGAACGAGCGGTGGCAGTCTTCTTATCAAAGGTGATCTCACGTATCCGCGAATGAATGTAGCCAATTGAGTTGCTGTTGGTGGAATTTCATGCAACATGTCATCAATGCTGCGAATTGTGTTGTCAGATGCAAACCCAATTATTTGTCGGAAATTTAAAGTAATGGATTCAAATACTGATGCATTGAAATCATTGAGATCTGGAGAGTACAAGAGCAGCGCAGAACTTGCTTGCTCTGGATTAGATTCCGTGAACTCAACGAGTGAATCAAAATCCACTGCTCGATGAATGACACTCCATCCCTGGGTGAAAAGAGTTCCTGCAATGAAACTTTCCTGATCTGAGTTTGAGATCGCTGTAATTATTACTGGAAGTGCTATTTCAGCCACGAGCACTCACGAGTACGACTCGACCTTGCGATGTAGCGCCCAACAGTAAGAGAACATCATCCGAATTAATGGCAACTGTTAACGCGATTTCATTTCCAAAATTTGAACCACTCTTTGTAATAGCCAACACATGAGCGCCAGCGATTACTAACTCAGGAGTTAATTGAATATCCTGATTTATCGCATCTTGTACCCAATAAATATCTAGGGTTGATCCAGGAAAAATGCCGTCAGGCACATCTGCGGCACGTACATTTAATGGAACGGAACTGAGTGATAAAGAATCGGATTGAGCCGCAATTGAACTCTTTGCAATAAGTTCGTGTGCTTCTATTCGAACTTTAGTGAATGTGCCGACGATTTGTGTCACTTGACTTATGTAATTCCCTGAAACTTCTCCAAGTGAGACCTGAACTGTTGTGAGGTCGCTATCTTGGATTTGATGTCCTGGAAGCAAGTACGTAGTAGAAACAATCATGTCCTTCTTTTGATTGGCCAAGGAAGAGAATATGAAAGCACTGATCAATGATGCTGCAATAAGAACTATTGCAAGGATTAGACGTGAGCGTGATGATTTTCGTTGAATTGCCATAGGAAGGCACTTAACGCTAGAAATCATCAGATTTATTCATTCATGCACAATCATTCTTTTAGATGACATTAGATTCATCTCTTCGCATGTTTTAACTAGCCTAATTAAAAGCCAATCTTTGCTTATGACAACTTTAGAGAGCGTTTCATTACTTAAACCTGTGACATATGCCGAAATATCCAGTTGCGAGGCAGAAGATTGGCAACACCCTATGTTAGAAATGTTTCGACCAATTGTGCAAGAACATGAAAAACAGAAGGCTCGTCTATATCTAATTCCATCCAGTTTTGATGATGAATATGATCCAGATTTTTCACCTCAACCTACTTCGGCAAGTGATCTTCCAGAGCTACATGAATGGACTATGAGATTTGTTGTAAGCGTTCTCGAGATCTGGGCTGGGCGTCGTTCTCCATCGCAATTAACTCGAATGTGTCACCGAAAAATTTTCACAGAATTACATGCCCGGGCTGGCACTATGAAAGAGGTTGGTAAGTTAAGAACAATTCACCAGAGCGAGCCACTCGATGGGATTTGCGAATCAGTTGTAACCGTCCGATATGGAGAAAGATTGCGAGCTCTTTCCGTGCGATTCGAGGGCGTCGATAATCGATGGTTATGTACTGCCTTAGATTTACTTTAATTAATTAAGAAGCACCGTGGCAGCGTTTGAATTTCTTTCCTGAACCACACGGACATGGACCATTTCGTGAAACATCCGATGAGCGAGTTACGCCATCTTCGTCAGCTGCTGTGTATTTAAGCGAATTAGCTGGCGCTTCTGGTTGCTCGAGGCCTTTTGCTTGAACCTTATTGCCGCCTTCAACTTGTACTTCGACATTGAACAAATAGCTCGCGATTTCTTCCTTGATTGCATCCATCATCGCGGTAAATAAATCGAATCCTTCGCGCTGATATTCAACGAGTGGATCTCTTTGAGCCATTGCACGAAGGCCAATACCTTCTTGCAAATAATCCATTTCATACAAATGCTCACGCCATTTGCGATCAAGAACCGAGAGCAGAACCTTGCGCTCTAATTCGCGCATTACTTCACTACCAAGATTCTCTTCACGCTTTTGATAAGCATTGGCCACATCCTCGAGAATTCGAGTTCTTAAGAACTCTGAATCCAAACCAGCGCGAGATCCTACTTCTTGCTCAAGTTCTTGAATTGAAAAAGAAACAGGATAAATAACTTTAAGTGCAGTCCAGAGCTTTTCAAGATCCCAATCTTCGGCAAATCCTTCTGCTGTGGCTGCATCAACATATGCTTCCAGCGTTTCACTCATAAATTCAGCAACTTGCCCCTGGATGTCTTTGCCCTCTAAAACAAGGCAACGCTCACCATAAATAACTTCGCGCTGACGATTCATGACATCGTCATACTTCAAAACGTTTTTACGGATTTCAAAGTTTTGCGCTTCTACTTGAGTTTGCGCAGAACGTATCGCGTTTGAAACCATCTTTGATTCGATTGGTTCATCGTCAGGTATTCCGGCCGCGGATAAGAAACGTTCAACAAGTCCAGAGTTGAATCTGCGCATGAGTTCATCTTGTAATGAAAGGTAGAAGCGAGATTCGCCAGGATCTCCTTGACGTCCAGAACGACCGCGCAGCTGATTATCAATACGTCTGGATTCGTGACGCTCTGTTCCTAAAACATACAGTCCGCCCAGCGCACTCACTTCATCATGTCCCTTAGTCACAGCAGCTTTTTGTCTGGCTATTTCCTCTGGCCATGCACTTTCGTACTCTTGTGGATTATCTACAGGCGATAAACCTTTGCGTTGTAATTCAAAGTCAGCCATAAATTCTGGGTTACCACCGAGCATGATGTCAGTACCGCGACCTGCCATGTTTGTAGCAACCGTTACTGCTCCTACAACACCTGCTCGGGCAATAATTGTTGCTTCACGTTCGTGGTGTTTAGCATTTAGAACTTCGTGTGGAACGCCACTTTTTGTGAGCAAGGCAGATAGCTCTTCAGATTTTTCAACACTTACTGTTCCGACTAGTACTGGTTGACCTTTGCGATGGCGTTGGACAATATCTGCTGTAACGGCTGCAAATTTTCCAGCTTCTGATTTATAAACTAAATCTGCTTGATCAAGGCGAACCATTGAACGATTTGTAGGAATTGGTACTACCCCGAGCTTGTAAATCTGATGGAATTCAGAAGCCTCGGTCATCGCAGTACCAGTCATACCAGAGAGCTTCTCGTATAAGCGGAAGTAATTTTGAAGAGTAATCGTTGCAAGTGTCTGGTTTTCATCTTTAATTTCAATACGTTCTTTTGCCTCGAGCGCTTGATGCATACCCTCGCTATAGCGGCGCCCCGCAAGGATACGACCAGTGTGTTCGTCAACAATCAGCAATTCCCCACCCATGACAACATAATCTTTGTCACGCTTGAATAGTTCTTTGGCGCGAATAGCATTGTTGAGATAGCCAATCATTGGCGTATTGGCTGCTTCATAAAGATTTTCAATCTTGAGTAACTCTTCTACACGAGTGACGCCTTCTTCGAGTATTCCAACAGTGCGCTTCTTTTCGTCTACTTCGTAGTGGCGGTCACGTTCGAGTTTTTGTGACAACTGACTAAATTCGAGATACCACTTGGTAGCTTTATCTGCAGGTCCACTAATAATCAATGGTGTTCTTGCCTCATCAATTAAAATAGAGTCAACTTCATCAACTACCGCAAAGAAGTAGTCACGGTGAACGCAATCATCAAGATTCCATGCCATGTTATCTCGCAAATAATCAAAACCAAATTCATTATTTGTTCCGTAAGTGATGTCAGCCCCGTATGCCTCGCGACGTTCAACTGGTGTCATATTGGCAAGAATTACTCCAACATTTAATCCGAGGAATCGATGAACACGACCCATCCATTCACTATCGCGCTCAGCAAGGTAATCATTAACTGTTACGACGTGAACTCCACGACCTGCCAATGCGTTGAGGTAAGAAGGAAGCGTTGCTACAAGAGTTTTACCCTCACCGGTTCGCATTTCCGCAATATTTCCTCGGTGTAGAGCCGCTCCACCCATGAGCTGAACGTCGTAGTGACGTTGTCCTAAAGTTCGTTTTGCTGCTTCTCGAACAACGGCAAATGCTTCAGGAAGTAATTGATCCAGAGTTTCGCCTTGCGAGAATCGATTCTTAAAAATTTGGGTCTGTTCGCGTAATTCGTCATCGCTCATTGCAATCATTCGCGATTCTTGTGAGTTAACTTGCACAACCACTTTGCTTAACTCTTTAAGGATTCGTCCTTCGCCAGCGCGCAGAATTCGATCAAAAAAGGCTGGCATCTAATTACCCTTTCACAAGTTCATAGCGGTCGGACCAAGTATCCGGCTTATCTTAGCGGTGGTGAGAGGCAAGCTGTAATTGCCGCTATCACCCTTATTCCACGCACTTCCAAGGCCCGTCGGGCTTCAAGAAGTGTTGCGCCAGTTGTGAGCAAGTCATCGACAAGGATCACATCATTACCAACTCCCAAAGAGCGCAATTTATTCCTGTCTATTGCCAGAGCTTGATAAATATTCTCATGTCGTTGATGGGCATTTAGTTTTGATTGATCTCTTACCTTGCGTGTATGAATCAGTAAATCTGCGCAATCAAGTGATTCGTTTCGAGCTAAAGCATGTGTGATGACGGATAGAAAATCACGACCTCTCTTTCGATTTGAACCACTTCGCGAAGGCGCAGGTACAAGTATTCCCATCTCAAAATCTCGTAACAGTAAATGAAGGGAGTGTGAAAGCGCATCAACTACTAGTTCATCTGCGGCCTTAATACCATCTTCTTTTGCCGAAAGAATTATGCGTTTTGCAACTGGCGAATATAGAACGGCTGAATAAATTTTTAGCGAATCAAGTTCACTTCTATACAAATGTGGATTCCAGAGAACCCTGCATTGTGAACAAATATCTAGGCCTAATGCACGACATCCAAAACAGCGCGTTGGAAATAGAATTTCACTTAAGGAGTGACGTTTGTGCATGCAGCAATAATGACAACAAACTCGATAAGGAAATCCTTATAAGTTAGCGCTGTGGGTAATATAAACGACTAAATACTTAGTCTTTTAGCTTCCGTGCTCCCAAGAGTTCAAGTACATATCCTGGGCAGGGGTAAGAACATCAATTTTTCCACCCATGCTTTGAAGTTTAAGGCTTGCAACTTCCTTATCAATGTACGTAGGAACTGTGTGTACACCTGGCTTGAGGTTCATAGCTTCTTTTACTAAGTACTCAGCTGTTAGTGCTTGATCTGAAAATGACATATCCATCACTGATGCAGGATGACCTTCTGCCGCACCAAGATTAACTAGGCGACCTTCGGCGATAAGAAGCAAGCGGCGACCATCAGATAGTACGTATTCATCTGTTTGGTGACGCATCTTTGCATTCTTTTTCTTTGCATTTTGCTCGAGCCATGCAACATCGATTTCAATATCAAAGTGACCTGAGTTAGCCATAATGGAACCATCCTTCATGACAGCAAAGTGTTCATCACGTAATACGTCGCGATTTCCAGTGACGGTAATGAATACATCGCCTACCTTTGCAGCATCTGCCATAGGCATAACGCGGAATCCTTGCATCATCGCATCTAGAGCTTTTGTTGGATCAATTTCCGTAACAATTACATCGGCACCCATGCCCTTTGCGCGTTCTGCGACACCTTTTCCGCAATATCCAAAGCCTGCGACAACCACAATACGGCCTGCGAGTAAGAAGTTAGTAGCGCGAAAAACAGCATCAAGAGTTGATTGACCTGTTCCATAACGATTATCAAACATGTGCTTTGTGTCAGTGTCATTGACGGCAATCATTGGAAATTGTAGGGCACCGTCTTTAGCCATTTGCGTGAGACGAATAACGCCAGTTGTTGTTTCTTCGCAACCACCAGCAATGTTTCCAATGAGTTCTTTACGAGTTGTGTGCAACGTGTTTACAAGGTCACACCCATCATCGAATACTTGGTGTGGTTCGATATCAAGTGCTGCATTGATGTGTGAATAATATCCATCGCGATCAACAGCATTGCGAGCAAAGACACTGATTCCGTATTCGTGAACGAGTGCTGCTGCTGTGTCATCTTGCGTTGAAAGTGGATTTGATGCGCAGAGTGCGATATCTGCTCCACCAGCTTTTAGTACACGCATTAAATTTGCTGTTTCTGTTGTGACGTGCATGCATGCTGCAATGCGCACTCCAGTAAAAGGTTGTGTTTTTTCAAAGCGCTCACGGATTTGTGCAAGTACTGGCATGTTGCGCTCTGCCCATTCGATTCGCTTGCGACCTTCTGCGGCTAGTGAAGCATCTGCAATATCGTGCTTTGGAATTGTTGACGTCACTGGTGAATTCACGAACGTTCTCCTTTTAGGTTAAGTACTCAATCGTTTTGACGTGACCTAAGGGGTAGGACTCTACAGTGTTAGGCAACTAGGGGCTTAGGTTACTGGTATTGCTTACAAATTGAGAACTCAGACTCTCATTTTCTAACTGTGGCGAGTACCTCATCTGTGATTTTCTCCAAGCGGGCAAGGGTTTTGGCTTCTACGTTAAGGCGAAGCAACGGCTCGGTGTTTGAGGGGCGAAGATTAAACCACCAGGTGTCACCATTTATGGTCAAGCCATCTAGATCATCAATGGTGACAGAATCAAGTTGACCATATTTTTGTTCAATAATGCTCATTATTTTCTGGACATCTTTAACTTTTGAATTTATCTCGCCACTAGAAAAATATCTTTGATACGGTTTCAACAATTTTGAAAGCGAATCCTTTGACGTCCCCAATGCTGCGATTACATGAAGTGCCGCAAGTGCGCCCGAATCCGCTCTCCAGAAATCTTTAAAATAGAAATGTCCAGAGTGCTCGCCACCAAAAATTGCTCCACTTTGGGCCATCAGTGCTTTTATATACGAGTGACCAACTCGAGATCTAAGAGCAACACCGCCATTTTCTTCTATTACTTCGACAACCGATCGGGAAGAAATGAGGTTATAAATAATTGAAGACCCAGGATGTTTTTTCAATTCCCTGTCAGCAATCAGAGAAGTGAGATCTGAAGGATTTACTGTCGCTCCTGTTTCGTCAACCAAAAAACAACGATCTGCGTCGCCATCAAATGCCAAACCAATGTCAGCACCATGTTTTTTAACTGCTTTTTGTAAATCTTTTAAATTCTTCGGGTCAATTGGATTGGCTTCGTGATTCGGGAACGAGCCATCGAGTTCAAAATACATCGGGATTATTTCGACATTTAGCCCATCAAAAATTGCAGGTGCTGTGTATCCAGCCATTCCATTTCCAGCATCAATAACAATTTTTAGTCTTCTAATTCCTGATACATCCACAAGCGTGTGCAAATGTTTAACATAATCAGAGAGCAAGGATTGATCACTCATTTTCCCTACGTTTCCAAGGGAAATAGGAGATCCTGACCGTACGAAGTTTTCAATGGCTAACAGACCTGATTCTCTACCAATCGGTTTCGCACCGCTTAGGCATAACTTAATGCCATTGTATTGTGCTGGATTATGACTGGCTGTGAACATTGCACCTGGCATATTTAATTTTCCAGAAGCAAAATACAACATATCTGTTGATGCAAGTCCGATACGGATAACATCTAATCCAAGAGATGTCACTCCTGCTGAGAATGCATCAGCTAATGGCGATGATGAAGTGCGCATATCTTCGCCAATAACAACTGTCCCTGGTTCACGTTCTTGCATGATGAAACGTGCAAAAGCAGCGCCAGTTGCAAAGGTGAAATCAGGGGTTAACTCGGTCCCAACTAATCCACGTATGTCGTAAGCTTTAAAAATATTTGGAACTTCTGTCGACCCCATAGAGAAGAGTCTAGGACGGAACTGCCCGCAAGTGTCCTCGACGGCCAAGTGAAGTTGCCGCACTTGAACTGTTTTGTGGAGTATCGCTACTTATTTCTTTAGACCCGGCTTCGCGTACAGCATCTGCAATAGCCATTAGATCATCTTGTGTCGGACCGTTATCGTGTGGATTTGTTGAGGCTTTAATGACGTTCCATCCATTTGGAACGGTCAAACGTTCTCCATGTTTTTCACATAAATCATATGCGTGAGGTTCAGAAAAAGTTGCGAGTGAACCAATTACTGCGGTGGAATCTGCATAGTTATAGGTCAAAGTCATCGTTGCAGTGAGTCGACAACTGGTACGCGAACATGCGCGGCCATAACGAGAATGTGAACTCATGTACACAAGGTTAGTGGGGCGCCTACTAAAAACTTGGGATTATCAAGGATTTAAAACGCGAATGTTTGCAGATGGAATGGCTGATTTTGATAGGACACTGCCGGCGACTAGCGGTATTGATCCAAAGCCATTAACAGATTTCTGAAGAGCTGCGGCATACGTTTCCCCGCTTATTCGAAGAAAGGTCAGATTCCGAGCATCGCCTGGAACTCGCCAGAAAGCGATGTCACTTCCCTTAATAGTTTTGCTCAACTTCTTTCCGCTGGCAACGCTGAGTTCAATTTCGACATTAATACTCTTACCCACAAATACAAGAAGTGGTGACATTCCAGTCAACGCAATCGTGAATGGGGTCAATGCGGGAACCGACGAACTCCACACAAAATCTTTTCCAACGTTTGCAAAGACTCCAGCGACGATTGGCTCATCTGAATTAATTTTTATTCCATACACTGAAGAATTTACTGCAGGTGAAATTGGAAAGTTCATGACTTGGCCCTTTTTTAGGATGATGTCATCAAATCCAACAGGTGTGAACCGACCATCACCTGAAATTATTTCAACACTGACATTTGCATCAACATCTCCTGGAGCCAAAAGTCGGAGTTGTTGAGGCGGTGCATTCTTAATTTTTTGCTGAAGCGGAATCGCTGGGATATAAATCTGTTTGGAAGGTGCGATGCCTGGACTTACTAAGTCTCCACCCAATGTGCGAAGTCCTTTTCCACGTTCATCAACTATGAATGCATTCAAACGTCCGGATCTAGAGACAACTCTGACAACAATTGAAGATTCGCCGGGCGCAAGAGAGTCAAGACCAAGACTTTGATAGGAGTTTGCTTTAATGCTGATTGCTTTTGCAGTTGCTGGCGCTGAACCACTCCAGATATAAACATCGGCAACAGATTCGCTTAAGCCACTGTTTACTAGAAATAATTTTCCCCGGGATGTGATGTCTGCTGAACCACCAACGAACCACTGACTTGCTGCTGGATCAGAACAAATTGTTCCTCCAGCCCAAGAGCCTGTACGGCTCTGCCAAACAATCGGTGTGATTCCCTGTGCATCAACTAGCACTGGATCACTGGGTATTGGAATGCGAAGTGCTCGCGACTTAACAAATTTTGCAGAGGTTGAACCAACGCGATGAATTTTCGTATTACGAGATCCCAATGAAATTTGAGATGACAAAGCACTCAAAGTTGGAGGGCAAAGAACTGATGGATAACTTAAAGAATATTGCTCTCGGGAAATCGATCCACTCAAGGAATTTGATGCACCTATTAGTGCACCCAAGGTCAGTACAACTATGAAGAATCGTCTGGCTTTCATGTCAGATCACCCTCTGACATTTCACGTCGCTTACGTCCAGCAGGTGCCGCAAGAACAATCAGTGTGACCAGCAAAATAAATTGAAGAGAGAGGAAACCACGTCTAGTAGTACCATCATGTAGTAGAGAAATCTCTCCAGGCTCTTTCACTTCAAATTGTGGGAATCCATTTACATCTTTAGTTCGCTCGAGCATTGATCCATTTTGAAAAATTTTCCAGGAACCGCTGTACGAATCTGTTAACAAAATTGATCCTAGTGCATAAATCTGAGTTCGAGTTCCAACGCTTGTACTGGGTATCTCGGAAATTTTGCCATTTAAATCTATAAAATTAATTCGATGGTAAGCATTATTTACTTTCCAAACAACGCCAGCACTTGTTGCCGAAGACCTTACAAAACCGCCTAGTCCATCAATAGTACGAACTACTTCCTTGTTTAATGGGCTCTTTGCAAATACATACTGAATTCCATATCTTCCAAGAACTCTAGATGCAGAAATTCCACTTCCGTCCGCAATTTCCTTTATCGCATTTGCAATGGCGGGTGCTTCATCGGGCGCGATATCTGGCTCACTCAGCAAAACGTCGTGACCTCGAGCTATAAAATATTGCAATGAAGTAACGTCATAACTCTTGATCTGGCGAAGAACGATAGTTTTTACTCCATCTTCAATACCAAGAAATGGTGGCAAAACTTTAGAATGCGTCGCTCTTACGGCCGAGCCCGCACCTGCAGTAACTAGCCATGAAATTGTTGAGATTGAATAGAGCGTCGTAATTACAACGAGTAAGCCTGCAAGAATATGGCGAAAGTGAAAATTTGTTACAACAAGGACTTCGCGGATGCGGTCTAAAATTAAAACTCCGCAAGTAATTGAACAAATAGTTGCGATAGCAATTAATGAGCCAATCCAGCTTCTAACAGGCGAAGAATTGCCATGACCAGAAAACGAGAGAGATCCGATTATTACAGCCGCACCAAGTGCGCCGCTTCCAAAGTAAGAAATAACTCTTGCTTTGGACGATGAGAAAAGAGCTACAAGTAGTACAAGTGATAACGGACTAATTGACCACCAAGGAAGCGCACCAGATCCGCCAGGATTTGATAGCAGCGCGAAATTGGGACCTCCACCTGCAATCGTTAATCCAGGTTCAAGGAAAAGATTCTTAGGATCTAACAGAACTGAAAATGACCATGGAATATTTACAAGAAGTGGAGCTAGGACCAACGTTGCACGACGGAGTAATCGTTCGTGAAAAAATTTAATATTTCCATATCGAACAAAGTCAATCGTAGAAATTATTACCGTTGCAATTAGTAGATACAAAAACACTTGCATTGAAAAAGCGAATGAAAGAGCGAGAATTAGGGACAAAAGAAAGATTTTACGCCACGTGGAGTTTTCAATGGTTAACCAATCACGGATTAGTAATCCGATATATGGCAAGAGAATCAAGGTGACAATGGTTCCGATTCGACCCGAGTTAATACTGGCAATTGCAACAGGAGAAATTGCGTATAGAAAACTAGCCATTACTCGCAACCAATTATGCGAGGTTATTTTCGAGAAAAGCCTAAAACTTGCAAGCATGAAAATTAGTGGAGCAAAGAAGAAAAGTAATGTGATAAATAGATTCGCCTTGCCAAATAATATTGTTGAACCGAGAGCAACCACGGCTAACCAAGATGGAGATCCTTGATCTGTTCCCATTCCAATTTGATGCCACGATTCAAAATACATTCGCCACAAATCTCTAGCACCTTCGGGCGTTTGAACGAGTGCACCCCCAACGAGAGATCCGTATCGGTGTCTTGACCAAATTGCAATTAAAATCAGCATCGCAAAACCGGTAAGAGCTTTTGGTTGCTTAAATATTGTCCACCATCGTCCACTTGTACCAGGTGTCAATAAATCTTCATCTTCATTAAGTGGTTCAAGAGCTGTGCTGGTTTCAGAAACACTTGGCAGCAAAGTGTTTCGAATAGAGTCAATCAATCGCTCGCTCGCGGCTCTTAATTGATGGCGACGGTGTGGAATAAATTCCTTTACTGCACGAGCTGAAAGCAATCTGTGAGATTTTCTAAATTTTCGGGCACTAGCGATTTCTCGAGGGTGTATAACTAAAGTTGCGAGGGCTAGAAGTTCATCGCTTGCGTAGCCTGGTAATTTGGCGAGTAAATATCCAACTGCGCGAGCAGTTGCAGAACCAAGTAACTGCAAAACCACCCACGGCAACATCCACCACGACGAGTTAGCGAGCAAAACATATGCCGCATTTCGACGATCAAGCAACAGTGGTCTATGTAAGAACGCTTCCTTGACATCTGCAGAGCGTCGCTCAGATGCAGCTGCTTGCGCGTGAAAGCCTTTTGCATCACTAACAGCAATTACTGAGTGACCAGCAACTCTGGCTCGCCAACCAAAATCAACATCATCTCTAAAGAGTGAGAGGTTCGGATCGAATCCACCGAGTTCTACAAATGCATCACGGCGAACTAAGGCACCAGCAGTACTTACTGCGAGAACATCACGCACACCATCATGTTGACCTTGGTCGTATTCGTGCGGTTCTAGACCAGTCCAACGTGCACCATCTGATGCAATGCTTACTCCAATTTCAAGTAAATGAGATTTGTCACGCCATCCCAATAATTTTGGTCCAGCCATCACTGCTTGTGGTTTGTCAGCGAGCGCTTCAAGTAATTTATTAAGTGCATCTGGATGCATTGCGCAGTCATCATGCAAAATCCAAAGCCATTCATTTTCAGGTGAAGTCGGTGTTGGCAATGTTTGTATTGCTGCCCAAATTGCATCACCAAATCCGGATTCACGGTCAAGAGATAGAACTGGAATTTTTGCACCCTTTACAAGTGCAACGGATGAATCAATCGAGCCGGTATCTACGGCGAGCATTTGATCTACTGGTCGATTTTGTGATGTGAGTGATGCGACAACTTCAGGTAACCACTTAGCACCATCATGCACAACAAGAATTGCTGTGACGTGATTTAAATCTTCTACGGCTTTTACAGCCATCGTGAGAACCTGTTTTCGCTCGAGATCGCGCGAGAGCGATTAAGCAGGACGGCGCTTAAGACGGCGGCGTTCGCGTTCTGAAAGTCCGCCCCAGATTCCGAAACGTTCGTCATGAGCAAGTGCGTACTCCAAACATTGGGAACGCACATCACATGAAAGGCAGACGCGCTTTGCTTCACGGGTGGATCCGCCTTTTTCTGGAAAGAAAGCTTCCGGATCTGTTTGTGCACATAGCGCACGTTCTTGCCACGATAACTCAACGCTCTCACCAGAGACGAGTTGAATGATGGGGCCTGAGCCAAGATTTGCCTGAGAGGAAGAATGAGAGGAAGTAGGTGCCTGCTTCTGTGAATCTTGTGGGCGGATCGGCATAGTGTCGATTCTCCTTGTAATTCATGGCTTCATCCCTTGTGGATGTGGCCTACTAAGAGTGAATTACACGCTTGTAATCCCTGTAAGTCAAGTCCTCGAATACACAATTTGAGCGTGAAATGGGGGGGAAATAAAAGATTATTTATAAATTTAGGGTCGAAATCAACTCATTCGAATAGTAACTTCCATTAATTTTTGAATTCGGTGCGATGTGAGAGTCGCGAGCAACATAACTATCTGTGATCACTGAGCCGGCCCCGATAACAGCATCGGCCGAAATAATGCTGCCGCTAATTACGGCATTTTCTCCCACAGTGCATCGATCCCCCACACTGGTTCCATCACGTAATTGAGCCGAGGAAGCAATGACGGCAGTTGATGAAGCTTTAAATTCAGCGCCCACAAAGTGCTTGGACCCTGCAAGCAATGCACGCGGTGTACCAATATCTAGCCAATACGAATCTTCAATGTATCCATAAATTTTTTTACCAGCCGAAACCAGTGCTGGAAATACATCTCGTTCAACACTGACCACAGTTGACTCAGGAATTGTGTCAATAATTGCAGGGTGAAAAACGTAGGAGCCAGCGTTAATAGTGTTAGTAATTGGATTTTCCATTTTTTCCAAAAACGCAGTCACGCGACCATTTTCGTCAACTGGAACACAGCCATATGCTCGTGCATCCTTGACATGTGTTAAATGCAACGTTACATCAGCTTTATGAGCGATGTGTTCTTGAATTTGTTTCTGCAAATTATGTGAACTTAAAATATCGCCATTAAAAATGACAATTGGTTCATCTGACACTGTGCCTAGATTGAGCGCTGCCACAGCATTCTTGATTGCTCCGCCAGTACCCAATGGCGTCTCTTCAGCTGCATAACGAATATCCATTCCCCACTTCGAGCCATCACCAAAATATGGCGTAAAAATTTGCGACAAATATGAAGTTGCCAAGACGATAGTTGTAACACCGGCGCGCTTTGCTGCAATTAGTTGGTGTTCTGTAACAGGCAGGCCAGCGATTGGAAGCATTGGCTTGGGAGTATCACGAGTCAGTGGCATTAAGCGCGTGCCTAATCCACCAACTAGGAGAATTCCGACCGCCATTTACTGCACTTTCGAGGCTGTAATCCGTGCTGTTGCATCGGCAATCGCAGCATCTGTTGCAGTCAGTGCAATTCGAACGTGCTGTGATCCATCTGCGCCATAGAAAATTCCAGGGGTTACTAAAATTCCTAATTTCGCGAGCGCGTCAACTGATTTCCAGGAATCTTCGCCGCGAGTACACCAGATATAAAGCCCAGCTTCTGAATAATCAACTCTAAATCCAATTGATTCAAGTGCAGGTATTAAAGTTTTGCGTCGTGCGTTATAGCGAGAACGTTGTTGACCGACATGCACATCATCGCCGAGAGCTGCAATCATCGCGTGCTGAATCGGCAGGGGCACCATCATGCCTGCATGCTTTCTTATCTCAAGAATTTTCTTAATTAGTACAGGGTCTCCGATAACGAAGGCGCCGCGATATCCGGCCATTGATGAGCGTTTTGAGAGTGAATGAACAGCCAAAATATTTGTGTTATCTGCGTTTGTGAAGGCAAGAATTGAAGCAGGTTCCTTTGTATCACCAAATTCTAGGTAGCACTCATCAGATACGACAGGTGTCTTGTGAGTACGTGAAAATGTGATTGCATCCTTGAGCTCTTCGGCTGTGTGAACGCGGCCCGTTGGATTAGATGGCGTATTAATCCACGCTAGTTCCACCTCGGGCCATTGCTTTGCATCCAGATCTACAGCAATTGGTTCTGCCCCGGCCATGATTGCTCCGACGTTGTAAGTGGGATAAGCAACTTTAGGAAAAAGAACTTTCTTTGCTTGCAAAAAAGTTGGCAACCACGCAACAAATTCTTTGGATCCAATTAATGGTAAGACATCAAAATCACCTGTCACGCCAAGTCGATTGATAGCCCACTTCTTAATTGCATCTCGTAATTGGGCAGTGCCTGCCGTAAGTGGATAACTCGGTGAGTTTGAATGTTCTGCTAACGCTTTTTGAATAATTTGTGGTGTTGTATCAACAGGTGTGCCTTGAGATAAATCAATAATGCCCGCGCGATGTTGGCGCGCTAGATCCCCAAAGGGTGCCAGGGCATCCCACGGAAAATCTGGAAGCTTCAGTGCACGCGCCTTTACTCGCTCTTAGCTGGAGCAGCAATTACTTCGGCGTGATCTTTATTTGTTGGGCCAACTTTTGCCGCACCACCTGGTGAACCGATTTCTACAAAGAACTCACTATTAACTTTTTGAAAGTCTTTCCAAGGCCCAGGAACGTCATCTTCGTAATAAATGGCTTCAACAGGACACACGGGTTCACATGCACCACAGTCCACGCACTCATCTGGCTGGATGTACAACATGCGATTGCCTTCGTAAATGCAGTCCACTGGACACTCTTCGATGCAGGATTTGTCCTTCACATCGATACATGGTTGGGCAATCACATAAGTCACGAGCACAGCCTCCCTGGATCACTTTTATTCGGCCTTGCAGCCATTTCTATAACGCGATTGTAATGCGAAGCCCCTGTAACTCGCGACTTTGGCGTGGGCGATTATCGTTACACCTATGAAGGCTGCAATATGAAGGCTCCAATTGGCGCGCGAGTCAGTATTCGTTTCCATGATCCCGAAGGTGGATTTTGCGACCTTGTTGGATATTTAGAGTCCGAGAACTCACTTCGCAATCGCCATGGTGAGCTGATTGAATTTGATCGCGAAAAAATAGCAATCTACAAAGTTATCGAAGAAAAAAATCATCCGGCAGGGCATGGGGCACCTCTTTCACTTCGTATTCAAGAACTTGAAAAGGTATTAACGACAACGTGGCCACCTGTTAAGCAAGAATATTTTGGAAAGTGGTTAGTACGAACCTCCGGAAAATTTACTTTGCGAGCCAACTCTGTCTTGCCTTGCGGTAAAGCCCCTTACGGAGAGCCGCAGATTGATATCGATGAAGCTATTTCATTTGTAATTGCACATTATGAAAAAGAAGGACTTGTACCTGCATTCTCAATTCCACTTCCAACGTATCAAGATCTTGATTCAAAACTCTTCGACAATGGTTGGATTGAGAAAATTCGTGCTCACGTCATGGTCGCCGATTTTGAGTATGCGGAGCCAATCTCATCACAATTCACAATCACTACTTCCAGCGAGTTCGATGATTCATGGCTTAGCCTGCAAGATGATCACGGAGTTGCCGATTTGATGCGCGCGTTTCCAGCGATTTATGCATCAGTCTTTGATGGCGAGAAATTAATCGCAGTTGGTCGAACCGCGCACTCAGATGGCTGGAGTGCGCTCTCACGTGTATTTGTTGATCCGGCTTATCGCGGTCACGGTGTAAGTAAGTTAATTGTTAGCACTCTCTTGAACGCTTCATCTAAAGAGGGCATCAAAAAAGCACTGCTGCAGGTTGATTCAAAGAATTTAACCGCGATAAATCTTTATAGCTCCTTCGGTTTCACTTTGCATCACGAATATGTCTATCGCACATACCAAAAAACATTATCGATCATTCCTGAGGTTTGCTGCTGATGGTTCTATCTATCTATGACACTTTCTCACGTGCGCCAAAGGAGATTTCTTCCGGCAATGGAGTCGTCAGTATGTATTGCTGCGGTCCAACGGTCTATCGCGATGCCCATGTTGGCAATCTTCGAACCTTTCTCTTAAGTGACTTGATTGCTCGGACAATTCGCCTCTCCGGACTCAACGTGGACATGGTTCAAAACATTACAGATGTTGGTCACATGTCAGATGATTTTCAAGAAGACAAAATGCTTGAACAATCCGAGAAAGAGAAAATAGATCCTTTTGAAATTGCCCGTAAGTATGAGGAACGCTTCCACCACGACTTATCAAACCTGAACATAATTCCTGCCCAAAAATATCCACGAGCGAGTGAATCAATTGAACTAATGCATGAAATGATTTCGGCTCTTATCAACAAAGGTGCCGCATACGTTGCTGAAGATCAATGTGTTTATTTTGATGCTCAATCATTTGAGGGTTACGGACAGATAAGTGGCAATCGATTAGATTCACTTAAACCTGGCCATAAATACGAGTTTGTTGAGGATGGGGCTAAAAAATTCCACGCCGATTGGGCTCTATGGAAGACTGCTGGAAATAGAAAAGAGATGATTTGGGATTCACCATGGGGTCCTGGTTTTCCCGGCTGGCATATTGAATGTTCTGCAATGTCCCTCAAATTCTTAGATTCTCACGTCAACGTTCACGTTGGCGGAATTGATTTACGTTTTCCGCATCATGAAAACGAACGTGCTCAATCTAATTCGATTACTGGCACTGAAAGTGTGGATTTATGGGTTCATGGTGAACATCTTTTATTTGAGGGTAGAAAAATGTCAAAGAGTGCGGGCAATGTAGTTCTGCTCAATGATGTTATTGCCAAGGGTTTTGATCCTCTTGCTTTACGTTTATGTTTTCTTGAAAATCGGTATAGATCTCAGATGGATCTCTCATGGCAATCTATTGCATCTGCCCATGACACAATCAAACGTTGGCGAAGCAAAATTGCTGGCTGGGGTCTTTCTAATTCGATAAAGATAGATTCCACAATTCTTGCATTTCTTGAAAATGATTTAGAAACCCCTCGAGTTATCACTTACCTACGCTCAGTTGAAAAAGACAGCAATTTAACTGATGCAGAAAAAAGTAATGCATTTCTATTTGCTGATCAGGTACTCGGGCTGCATCTTTCACGCCCCGAAAAAGTTAAGGCTCTTTCCGAGGAGTTGAATTTACTTTTAGCAGAACGAGAAAACGCTCGAGCTGCTAAGAATTGGGCTTTGAGTGATGAGTTACGTATCCGACTTGAAAGCGCTGGATTAGAGATTTCAGATTCTGCTGCAGGACAAAGTTGGAGTTGGCGATAATTATGCAGGCATTGCTGTAACAATAAAAAGCGCTACAACGCCTAGAAATACAAGTGCACTACCCTGGGAATTTCCTTGCACAAGGAGTTCGTTACCAACGCCAAATGTCGATGCGCGCCACAGAATTAACCCCCAAGTAATTGAAGCAATCAATTTATATTTTCTTGCGCCGAAGTGTCTGCCGATAGCCCAAATAGTTGCAGCAGTCCCTACCAGCGCCAAAATCAATCCAAACGGTGGATAAAAGATATGCAATAAAGCCGCCGCGATTCCTGTCAAAATTCCAAGGGCTGCTGAGTAAACAAGTTTCATTTCAGAGTAATTCCAGCAAAGAGATCTGTTTCACGACCCTGAACATCAAATGGTTCTGATTTTTCGCCATGAACCAGTGAGTAATACTCGTGACCCCACACTTGCTGACCCAGGTTATTTGAAAGTGCAAAAAATGGTCCATCTAATTCGATTTGAGTTGCGTGGGCAGCCATGGCCTTCATCTTTAAATCTACATAATTTGTTCCATCAATCATTGCAGTTACAAGTGAATCATCTTTAGCAAACGGCAAATCATCGACGCTATCGGCTCCAAAGAAGTCTGAGCCAATCTCTTTCATCTTTTCTATGCCTTCTGCTAAAACAGATTTCGGCATTGCGTTCCAATAAATCTTTGAAATTTTCCATTGAGCCAACTCACTGGCTTTCATGGCAACGCGATGAGCTTGAATGTGATCTGGGTGGCCGTATCCCCCAATTTCATCGTAAGTTATGAGTACATGAGGCTTAACTTCCTCAATAACATCAACGAGGTGAGCGGCGGCTGTATCTAAGTCTGCTTGCCAAAAAACATCTGGACGATTATTTGGTTCGGTTCCCATCATTCCGCTATCTCGAAACTTGGTTGAGCCATCACCTAAAAATCTAAAATCTTTTATACCAAGTGCATCCATTGCATCTTTAAGTTCGATTTCGCGGTGTCCACCGAGAGCGTCTGTATGGGTGCTTGCAAGATGAAGTAAATCTGAAACTAACACTTCGCCTTCTTCACCACGAGTACAGGTTACGAGTGTGACATCTGCCCCAAGATCGGCATACATAGCCATAGTCGCACCGTTGTTAATGGTTTCATCATCGGGGTGAGCATGAACCAGAAGTAGGCGAAAGCCCTTGTAACTATCCAACACTTAGTACACCGGCAAAGAAGTGTCGATTTGTTTCGCCCAAGCGACAACGCCACCGCTTACGTGAGTTGCATCGGCAAAGCCTGCGCTCTTAAGTATCGCTAAACACTCTGCAGAACGAACACCAGATTTACAGTGCAAAATAATTGGTTTATCTTGTGGCAGTTCTGACAAAGCACTTCCATCTAGAAATCCTTGTTTTGGAATTAAAACTGAACCAGGAATTCGTACAATTTCAAACTCGCTCGGTTCGCGGACATCAATTAGCAAGAAGTTCTCTTTTTTATCTATTTTTGATTTGAGTTCAGTAACAGAAATTGTTGAGTCTTTTACCGCAACTTCAGCAGCATCTGAGAGAACTCCACAAAATGCTTCGTAGTCTGGCAACAATTCGGTTTGTGTTGGTTTATCGCTGCACAGCGGACACTTTGGATCTTTACGTACCTTAATTTTGCGGTATGACATTTCAAGAGCGTCATAAATCATAAGTTGGCCAATTAATGGTTCGCCGATACCAGCAATTAATTTAATGGCCTCCGTGGTTTGAATAGATCCGATTGAGGCACATAGAACACCTAGTACGCCACCTTCGGCGCAACTTGGAACCATTCCTGGTGGCGGTGGTTCTGGATATAGACAACGGTAACAAGGACCGTATTCCGCCCAGAAAACACTTGCTTGACCATCAAAGCGATAAATAGAACCCCAAACGTATGGTTTTTTTAATAATACGCACGCATCATTTACCAAATAACGAGTAGCAAAATTATCTGTTCCGTCAACAATTAAGTCGTACTGTGAAAAAATATCCATGACGTTGTCAGTATCTAGTCGAACTTCGTGAACAACGACATTTACATTTGGGTTGATTTCAGCAATTTTTTCTTTCGCAGAGATTGCTTTGCTCTTACCAATATCGCTTTGTCCATGGATAATTTGTCGCTGTAAATTTGATTCATCGACAGTATCGAATTCAACAATGCCAAGAGTCCCCACGCCTGCAGCAGCAAGATACATAAGAGCTGGTGAACCGAGTCCGCCAGCACCAACGCAGAGAACTTTTGCGTTCATTAATCGTTGCTGGCCCGCCATTGCAACATCAGGAATAATTAGATGACGGCTGTATCGACGCACTTCATCAACTGTGAGGGCGGGGCCTTTTTCAACTAATGGTGGGATATTCATAACCGTCCTGAGTGTGAGTGAGTATGTTCTTATTCTGCCGTACTCATCGAAGCGCTGCCAATTTGAAGGCATTTGCCTCTACGATTAGCCGTGATGAGTACCTCAGCCAATATTCGAGATAACAAAGCTCGATTGCCACGTGATGAACGCCGAGCACTTTTATTATCTGCGGCCCTCGAAGTTTTCACTGCTGCCGGATACCACTCTGCAGCGATGGATGAAATTGCAGATCGTGCTGGCGTCAGTAAGCCAGTTTTATATCAGCACTTTCCATCAAAATTAGAGTTGTACTTAGCCGTTTTAGATTTACATATAGATTCACTTGTATATGAAATCCAAAAAGCAATCGCATCAACTCCCGATAATGCAAACCGCGTTCGTGCAACGGTCGATGCCTACTTTGGGTTTATTGAAAGCGAAGGAGAAGCATTTCGTTTATTGTTTGAAAGCGATATGAGTGTCGAACCTTCAGTTGCTGAAAGACTCAATCGCATGACATATGACTGCGCAGCAGCAGTTAGCGCAATTATTTCCCTTGACACTGGTCTTCCTCGTGAAGTTGCAATGATGCTCGGTGTCGGAATGATTGGTTGCGCACAAGTAACTGCCCGACATTGGCTTGAAAGAGATAGCAAATTAACCCGCCAACAAGCCGTAGACCTAGTTGAAAATCTCATGTGGCGCGGAATTTCGGGCTTTCCCAGCAAATAACTTGGCAAACTCGCATGGTGATTAATCGGTAGTATTAGCAACTATGAGTACAAAGAAAAGCGATAGCGCTAAAAAAGTTCAGGTTCGAATCTCAATAACTAACGTCACTTCAGATCTAAATTTCGAGAGCGAGCTTGCAGCTGCCGATATACAAAGTGCAGTCAACTCGGCACTTAAATCTGGTGATGCCTTAACTCTTCAAGATATTCGCGGCCGGGTTGTAATGGTTCCTGCAGACAAAATTGGTTATGTAGAAATTGGCGAACAAACCGATCGTCGCGTCGGTTTCGGCGCCCAATAAGTGTCACTGACTTTCGAAGACCTTCCACTTCGCCAAGAAACAAAGGCCGCTCTTAAAGAGCACGGTTTTGATTCTCCATTTCCAATTCAAGAGATGGTTTTACCTATTGCACTAGCTGACGGAGATGTTATTGGCCAAGCCAAGACGGGTACGGGAAAAACTTTGGCATTTGGAATTCCTCTGATTGAACGTGTGATTGCTCCAAAGGATGCCGAGTGGAAAGAACTTGAATTCCAGGGTGCTCCACAAGTTTTAGTCGTTGTACCAACACGTGAGTTATGTATACAAGTAGCAAAAGATATTGATGAGTTAGCAAATAATCGTGGAATTAGAACTTTAGCCGTTTACGGTGGGCGGGCATTTGAACCACAAATCGAAGCTCTCAATGCAGGAATTGAAATTGTTGTTGGCACGCCTGGTCGACTTTTGGATCTTTATCGTCAAGGCCAACTAAAGCTAAAAGAAGTATCACGTCTAGTCTTAGATGAAGCAGATGAGATGCTTGACCTTGGTTTTTTACCTGATGTTGAAAAGATTTTTACTAGTACGCCTAAACGTTCTCAAACAATGCTTTTTTCAGCCACAATGCCTGGCGACATTCTTAGCCTTGCGCGTCGATTTATGAATCAACCAATTCATATTCGCACTCAAGATAATGAAGATGAAGGCGCCGTTGTTTCAAAAATTGAACAGCACGTATACCGCGCGCACGCCATGGATAAAATTGAAATGCTTGCAAGAATTCTGCAAGCCGAAGGTCGTGGACCAACAATCGTCTTTTGCCGAACCAAGAGAACGTGCCAAAAAACTGCTGATGATTTATTAGAACGTGGATTTAGATCAGCAACTATTCACGGAGATCTTGCGCAAAACGCTCGCGAAAAAGCTCTCAACGATTTCAAAGCTGGCAAAACTGATGTACTAGTTGCAACTGATGTTGCGGCTCGCGGAATCGATATTGATGGCATAACCCACGTAATCAATTACCAGTGCCCTGAAGATGAAAAGACTTACGTGCATCGAATCGGTCGTACTGCTCGAGCCGGAGCGCATGGAATCGCAGTCACATTCGTTGATTGGGATGAAATGGCTCGCTGGAAGATGATTGACACTGCGCTCAAACTTGGTTTACCAGAGCCTGAAGAAACTTATTCGTCTTCAGAACATCTCTACGAAGTAATGAAAATTCCTGCTGGCTCAACTGGCCGCATGGTTAAAGCAAAGCCTGCTGTGAAACCACAAGAAGCTCCAAAAGTTGAACAAACCCGTGAAAAGCGCGAAAGAACTCGCACGAAGAAGTTCAAATCTGATTAAGTTGTTCTAGAACGCTATACGCCGCTTCTCTGTACGCTGAAGCACAATCTGAATTCTTATCCGTTGAAAGCACGCTTCGTTTCTGGCTTACTGCAATATCAATGTCTGTGGTTAATGGAATCTGTGCGTCCAGAATAATGTGAGTTTCGAAAAGATTGGCATGCTCTGTATTAAATTGATCAACCGGAAGTACGAATTTCTTCGCATCTGATGAAATTCTTAGCGTGCTTACTGCTCCACGAATTGCGTGTGCTGAACTATTCGCTGGAACCAGGATTGCATCTGCGGCATGTAGGGCCATGGCTAATTTCGAATCAATCTGAGAGGGAGTATCAATGATTACTAGGTCATATTTTCTTGGCAGGAGTTCTAAAGCGCTCTTCAACGCTTTGACATCATTGAGCATAGAAAGACGAGAATCTGCCCCAATGAAATCAAACCTCTCCTGAGTTGTGATGTCATTTGCCTCTGCAAGAGTTGAACCATTAAGTATTTCACTTATTGTCTCTCTTGATTTTTCAAATCCCAATGTAAATGTTAAATCCGCTCTAGGATCTAAATCAATTAATAAGACCTTTTTTCCATACTCAACACTTGCCACTGCTAGAGCATGAGCAGTTGTAGTTTTAAAAGTTCCACCAGCGATATTTGTTATCGCAATAACTGATGTCATGATGCGATTCCCCACCTAACACGTGCTTCTTTAAGAAGCGGTGGTTGAAAGATATTCTCAGGGATTAGTTTTAAGGTCGAACGAGTTGCAACCAGAGCAACATTTGTCACAGCATCATGGCCTGGCAAAGTAGGTATTTCATAAAGTTTTCGAGCCCAAGTTGGAAGTGCTGCTGTGGCTAATGCACTCAATGTTGCCCAAGCCGGAGCGGCAGGAGTTGCAAAACGAATAACCGTTGGCATTGGTGGAATTGCAAGAAAGAGCGCTGTGCGCTTGGCATCATCACTTGCATAAAGCTCGGGTGCAATGTTTTCAAAATAAGCTTTTAGTTCATTCATGTTTGTGGGAACATCATCAGGATTTATTCCCACTTGCTGCGCAAAATCCACCATCTCTTTTACATATTGATCTTGATCCTGCGTCGACAAATGCATTCCGGAGCGCACTGCGGTTTCTAAGAAAGAGTCAACAAGTGACATATGCACCCACAAAAGAAGGTGTGGTCCATCTAAACCTAAACGCGTATGAACAGATCGAACCCTTGCCGAAAGTGCCTCTGCTTGCATTCGCGGAGCAAAACTTAAAGTCGCAACATAGTCCCCAGTTCGCTGCAACCTACCCCAAGTATCTTCGCGAAAATTTGAATTCTTTGCGACACCATCCATGGCATCAGGATGTAATGCTTGTTGTAAAAGTGCTCTAATTCCACCAACTACCATCGATGGATCGCTATGTACCTGCCAGACAATGCTCTCTGGTGAATATAGACCTAGTTCAGAGCTCATGAAGCAGTAAAGGCCTTAATCGCATCTGCAATCATCTGAATTGCAATTGCAGCAAGTAAGAGTCCGGCAATGCTGGCAACAAGATTTACGCCAGTATCTTTAATAACTTTAAGAATAGTTGTCGATGCCATCAAAGTAAGTGCAATAGCTAGATGAACTGCAATCACTGCAATTGCCAATCCGATGCCTTGTCCGACATTATTTATTTTTTGTACATAAATCATTGTTGCGACAATCGCCCCAGGGCCAGCTAGTAAAGGAGTGCCCAGCGGTACAAGTGCGATGTTATTTGATTTGCGATTTTCTGATCCAGGACGACCGCCCATCAATAACTCAAGTGAAACTATGAGCAACAAGAGTCCGCCGGCGGCTTGAAGTGATTCAAGAGAAATATTTAAATACGAAAGTACGAGACGACCAAAGAGTGCAAATGAAGTAATGACAACTAATGAAACAGCTGCGGCTTGCCATGCAAGTTTGCGACGGGTGGCTGGTGACTTATCTGCAACTAATCCAAGAAATATTGGCGTTGCACCTGGTGGGTCCATGATGACAAATAGCGTTACAAATGCTTGAAGCGCGAATGTGACTGCTGTGATTTCGCCAATGTTCATGCTCTGATGACCCTTCGCTGATCTGCTTCTGACTCAAGACGTTCCCATTGTGCCTGATTGGTCAGGTTTTCACCTAATGAATTGAGTTTTCCGGTCCCGTGATAATCACTGGCGCCTGTAATAACTAAATCTAATTCAGCTGCAATATTTGCAAGTGAATTTCGTTCGTCGTTGTTGTGATCGCGATGATTAACTTCAATTCCATTTAATCCGGCTTTTTTTAGTGGTAAAAAATCTTCAACAGATAAGACACTGCCACGAAGTGAGGCAAAGGGATGAGCGATAACCGCGACTCCACCAGCTTTACGAATCATCGAAATAGCATCTTCTGGAGTGGGTGCAAGATGAGATACGTAGTATGGAGAATTGTTATGCAGTAATTCAGCAAAAGCTTCATCTCGTGAGGCAATAACGCCATTTTTTACTAAAGCATCGGCTATATGCGGTCTACCAAGAGTTGCGCCTTCGGGCTTTACAGATTCGACATCTTCCATAGAAATCTTAAACCCACCTGCATTTAACAACTCAATAATTTTTCGCGCACGTGGAATACGACCATCGCGTGTATTTTCCAACATTTCTTGCATATCCATATGACTGCCATCAAAAAGTAAACCCAACATGTGCACACTGAGTCCTTGCGTTGTAAGACAAGATATTTCCGCACCAAGGGCCAGTGATAAATTTGCGCGCAGAACTTTTTTTGCGGGTTCCCAACCCGAAGTGGTGTCGTGATCTGTAATGGCTATCAGGGAAAAACCTTCGCTGATAGCTTTATTGACAAGCTGGGCGGGTGAATCTGTTCCATCACTACAAGTCGTATGTGTATGTAAATCAATCATGGAGTCAACTCGATTCGTGAAGGTCGCGTGCGCAAAACTACGAGAGCACATCCTCCGAGAATTAGAATTATGCCCGGGAGAATTCCAATTGGAGGTCGTTGATCCAACCACCAAATTGCAAGCACAGAAGCGACTGGAACTTCAAAGAAAATGATAAGAGAGACAACCGCGGGAGATACTCTCTTCAATGCCGAGTTAAACATGTTGTGGCCAAGAAGTTGAGCAAAAACAACTAGTCCAATCACAATCCACCATTCGTTACCATTGAAATTCCATAAATTAAATCCCCCAAGAAATACGATTGGTAGGGCAGTCAATGCGCACACGGCATAGCAGATTGCCGTATATGTGCTTGTTTCCAAACTTTGTTGGGCTTTAGAGCCAATGAGCATATAAATTGCGGCTAATGCTGCAGATACGATCGCTGCAATATCTCCTGCAAAAGATCTCAATGAAATATTGAAATCAATTCCAGAAATTAAAACAACTCCAGAAAAACTTACGATCATGCCGAGCCAGGCGCGAGATGGAATATGTCCGCCTCTGATTCGTACAAACAAGGCGGCAAAAATAGGTTGTAGTCCTACAAGCGCGGTACCGGCAGCAACTGAAGTCAGTCGCATTGCTAAAAAGAATCCAATGAAGTGCATCGCTAGAACAAATCCGCCTAGCGCTGCCCACAACATTCCGATGCGATTCTTGCGATGCTTAAAGGCGAAAGGAGCAATAAGCAGTGCGCCCCCAATATTTCGCCAAAAAATTAAAGTAACAACTGGCATTGTGCTCAATGCGATGAGCGGGCCAGAAACTCCGATGCCAATAATTCCAATACCTAGTCGAATCAAATCATTGCGCCCAGGCAAAGCCGTATGACTATTAATGAGTGATTTCTGCTCTGACACAGGGCAAAAGTATCTACTTCATTGAATTTAAGCGAAAGCATCAGGGGGTGTGGAGCCGTTACCCTTAGCCCATGAGCGGAAACTTGATCAATCGAGTATTTCTCGCCCGTCTTGCAGGTACCGCGGTTTTTGACCCAAATGGTGATCCAGTAGGAAAGGTGCGAGATGCACTTGCGACCCTTCGTGCAAATAATCAACCACCACGAATTTTAGGATTAATTGTTGAAGTTCCTCTTCGTCGTCGTGTGTTCGTGCCAATTACGCGCGTTACGTCCATTGAAAGCGGAACAGTAATAATTACTGGTTTGCTAAATATGCGTCGCTTTGAAACTCGCGCAGGTGAAGTGCTCGTACTTGGAGAAATGCTTGACCGTTCTGTATCACTTGCTGAAAGCGGTGAAAAAGTTGTTGTAGAAGATATGGGTATGGAACAAAACAGAAGTGGCGATTGGCTCATTACGCGAGTACACATAATGCGTCGCGGCACAGGATTGCGTCGCAAGGGAGCCACATCGACAGTGCAGTGGGAAGAAGTTTCTGGTTTTGCAATTTCTGAACACAATCAGGGTGTTGCGAACTTACTTTCGACATTGAGCACTCTTCGTGCTGCCGACTTGGCATCTGTAATGCATGACTTGGCGCCAAAGCGCCGCGTTGAAGTTGCGCGAGCGCTCAATGATGAGCGTTTAGCCGACGTGCTTGAAGAAATGGATGAAGCAGAGCGCGTTGAATTACTCGCAGAACTCGAAGGCGAACGCGCCGCCGATGTTCTAGGAGAAATGGATCCCGATGATGCTGCTGACTTGCTACGCGAAGTTGGGCAAGAAAGAGCACAAGCACTTCTTGAATTAATGGAACCAGAAGATGCAGAAGATGTTCGCCGCTTGATGAATTATGAAGATTACACAGCTGGCGGAATGATGACGACCGAACCAATTGTTATGACCGCAGATAACACAGTGGCTGAAGCATTAGCTGCTGTTCGTCAAAGTGAAATTTCACCGGCTCTGGCGTCACAAGTATTTATTTGTCGCGCTCCCCTTGAAACTCCAACAGGTAGATTCATTGGAATTGCGCATTACCAACGATTACTGCGAGAGGCTCCATCAACGCTTCTTGGGTCAATGGTTGATACTGATACTCAAGGATTAAATCCCCAAGCATCATTGAATGAAGTTTCGTCATACTTAGCCAGTTATAACTTGCTATCCCTGCCAGTTGTAGATGTTAACGAACGCCTTCTTGGCGCAGTAACAGTCGATGACGTACTCGATCACTTATTGCCTGAAAATTGGCGCCATGATCACCGAGATATTTCAAAGACAGCAGGCGTTTTACAGCATGAAGATTTACTCGATACACACGAAAGGGAGGTATAGAAATGGCTCGCAATAACCGTTTAGATACACCTCGCGAAACAGGTCGTACGTTTCGTCCTAACTTTGATCCTGAAACATTTGGTCGTTTGTCAGAACGCTTTGCTCGCTTCCTCGGAACTGCAGGCTTCCTTGTTTATATGACCGCCTTTGTTTTGAGCTGGTTTACCTGGAATACCTTGGCTCCAATTGATCTGCGTTTTGACGATTACCCATTTATCTTTTTGACGCTTATTTTGTCATTACAAGCCTCATACGCTGCACCTTTAATTTTGCTTGCACAAAATCGTCAAGCTGACCGGGATCGTATTCAGGTAAGTGAAGATCGTGCTCGCAATGAGCGCTCTATTGCGGACACGGAATATCTCACTCGTGAATTAGCAAGCCTTCGAAATACACTCGGTGAAGTGGCTACAAGAGATTTCTTACGCAATGAACTTAAAGACATGCTCGAAGAAGTTCTTGATGAATTACGTACTAAGTCCAAGCCTGACACCAAGAAGTGATTTCTTACGAACAACTAATTGATCAACAATTGCATTAATTGCTTTAGATGCAACACTGTCAGGGAATTGAATTACTACAGGTGTACCACTGTCTCCACCAGTTCTTAGATCTGGGTTAAATGGAATTTTGCCGAGCAATGGAACATCAATGCCTGCTAAATCTGACAATCTCTTTGCTGTCTCTTCTCCCCCGCCAGAACCAAACAGAGAAATCATTTCATCACAGTGAGGGCATGGAAAATCTGACATGTTTTCTATAACACCAACTAGGTGCTGTTTAATCTGGTGTGCAATACGTCCTGCTCTTTCGGCAACTTCGGCCGCCGCAATCTGTGGAGTAGTCACCACAAGAATTTCTGAAGTTGGAATGAGTTGACCTAGTGAAATAGCAAGGTCACCTGTTCCGGGTGGCAAATCAATGAGCAATAAATCTAAATCACCCCAATAAGCATCAGATAATAATTGTTCTAGAACTTTGTGTAAGAGCGGTCCGCGATAGGCAATAGCATCTGAGCGCTCTGGTTTAAACATTTCCATGGAAACAACTTTTACTCCATATGACTCAAGTGGAATAAACATTTGATCTATCGCAGTCGGACGTTGTCCTATCAAACCCATCAATCGTGGAACAGAGTGACCGTAAACATCTGCATCTAATATTCCGACTCGTAAGCCTTTTTGAGCCGCAGCAACAGCTAAATTAACTGTGAGAGAAGATTTGCCTACTCCGCCTTTGCCGGATGCGATTCCGATAACTCGAGTCAGAGATTCTGGTTGAGCGAATGGAATGATTTTTTCACGGCCATTTCGCAATAAAGATTTTAAATTTCCTCGTTGCTCTTCATTCATTACTCCAAATAATATTTCAACAGAAGTTATGGATTCCACCGACATAACAGCTTTTGTAATATCAGTGCGCAGCCGGTCTTGCATCGGACAACCAGAAATTGTGAGCAAAATCTTTAACCGAGCAATCCCACCATCTGTTTCAACGGACTCGACCATGCCTAATTCGGGCAATGGGCGATGAATTTCTGGGTCTTCAACCGTCGCTAATGCCGCGTGGATTGATTCAATAGTTGTCATAGTAAATCCGGATCAATTTTAGGTTGCGCCATATTTCGTGGTTTCTCTTCATCAAGTGCACCTGCAATTTGTTTCTTAATAAAAGTTTTTGGATTCAAATCTGATGGTTGTAAATCTTCGAATCCTGGTCCAAGGTTTTCACGGAGTTCAGCTGTAGCAGTATTTGCTAAATTCTTTACTCGCTTTAAAAACTTTGCGGCATCTGAGGAGAATTTTGGCAAGCGTTCAGGACCCACAAAGAAGATTGCAAGAATTGCTAATCCAATGAATTCACCTGGTCCAATGCCAAAAATCATGTTTTTAGCCTAGTGGTTATCGTGGATTAGTTCTTGCCAGCAGCAAGCACAATAGATGCCGAACGCGTACTACTGCCACGTTTGAACTTAATCTCAACTCGATCACCAATATTTTTTGCACGAATCGCAACGATGAGTTCATCAGGATTGTTAATTGGTTTACCGGCAAATTCAACAATGACATCTCCTGGATTAATTCCAGCTTTTTGTGCTGGCCCACCAGGAAGAATTGCTCCACTTGATTCGGTTACTTTTGCACCGGCTCCAGTAAAAGTCATATCAATTGATACACCTATAACAGGATAAGAAGCTTTTCCAGTTTTAATTAATTGATCTGCTGTTTTTCTCGCTTGATTTATTGGAATCGCAAAACCTAATCCAATAGATCCTGCCTGACTATTTGAAGCACCACTGAGGGTAGCAATTGCAGAATTGATTCCAATCACCGCACCTGTTGTGTCAATGAGTGGGCCACCAGAATTACCTGGATTAATTGCAGCATCTGTTTGTAAGGCGTTAATAAATGAGCTTTCACCAGCAGAGCCACCAGTTGTTACAGCTCGTTCTTTTGCACTAATAATTCCTAAAGTAACTGTTCCAGATAATCCAAGCGGTGAACCAATTGCGATCACTGAATCACCCACAGCGACTTTATCGCTGTCTCCAAATTGAAGCGCAGGCAAGCCCGTTGCAATAATTTTAAGAACAGCTAAATCATAAGAAGCATCCCGGCCAGTAATTTTACTTTCAAATTCTTGGCCATTATTAAGTGTGACAATTATCTTTGCCTTTGAAAGAGCGGCTTCTTCAACGACGTGATTATTTGTCAGAATGTAACCGCCGCTATCAATGATAAAACCTGAACCGGTACTTCCTGAACCAGTTGTAATTGAAACCACTGAGGGCAAGACCCGATTTGCTAATCCTGCAACTGAATCTGGCTTACGTTCAATAGAATTTGATGCAGAAACTAAATTTGCTTTACTACCTAAGAATCCCCCAGATGCATTTACTCCAAGTGCTCCGCCGACAAGTCCAGCAATAATTGCTAGTACCACTACAGAACCTGGCGAGATACCTCTGGATGAAGGTGAGAAATCTTGGGAGTTCCACCATGGTGCCTCATTATGTGCACGGGATTTTCGGGAAAGAAAAGACATGGTGCTTATCTTGCTACAACTTTGTTGCTATTAACAAACCATCGCCAATGGTTATGAGTGTGCTTACCCAGAGATCTGTGGCGCCTTTTACAGATTTGCCAGCTTCACGTAAGGCAATTGTTCGAGGATCACGTTGTGAAGGATCACTCACTTTGCCACCACCAAAGAATCCATCAATCACCATCACGCCGCCACTTCGCAATATTCGATGGGCTTCTTCAATTGTGTATGTTAAATCTTCAGGATTGTGACGCAGTACAACTAAATCATACGCACGATCAGTTAACTTTGTCATAACATCCATTATTGAATTAGTGATTAGTCTGAACCGAGGTGGCGCAATGTCAGCATCTTGCATAGCGATTCGCGCAATACGTGAGTGTTCAGTTTCGTCATCAATCGAAGTCAGAGTTCCACTATTTATCATTCCAGCTAAAATCCAAAGACTTCCGACACCTGATCCTGTTCCAACTTCAACAACTGATTGAGCAGAGAGCTGATGGGCTAGTGCACGAAGATAAGCACCAACGCCCGTAGTTGCATCGTTTGCGCCCACTTCTACTCCGCGCGCTCTAGCGCGGATTTGAAATTCATCTTCAGAAATAAAATTTTCAGCGTAAGTATGTGGATCAATTTTCATCATAAACTCATAATCCAATCAATCAGTAAACGAACTCCAAATCCGTTACCACCTTTTGGAGATTCGCCTGAATCGTTTTCACTTCTGGCAGATCCTGCAACATCTAAGTGGACCCATTTTCTTTTGCCTGTAAATTTTTCCAGAAATAGTGCTGCAGTTACGGAGCCAGCTGAATAATCGCCTTTATCTGCAGTGTGATTCAAATCTGCAATGTCACTTTCAAGAGAGTCCTGGTAATCATCAACTAGAGGCATGTGCCAGAGTCGATCACCCGATGATTCGCCTGCAGCAATTAATTGTTCTGCCAACTTTGAATCCCGCGTATACATAGCGCCATATTGGCGACCAAGTCCAAGTGTTGCCGACCCAGTTAAAGTAGCAATATCGAGCAAGTAATCTGGATCTAGTTTTGCATCCGCGTAGGCCAACCCATCGGCCAAAACTAAGCGACCTTCAGCATCTGTATTTAGTACTTCCACAGTTGTTCCACCGTAGTGAGTAATAACATCACTTGGTCTTTGGGAAGTTCCAGAGAGTGCATTTTCTGCGCACATCAAGAGCGCAGTTACCTTTACTCGTGGCTTTAATTGAGGTAACACGCCAACTACGTTAAGTACGGCTGAAGCTCCCGCCATGTCACCTTTCATTGCCGTCATGAAATCGTATGGACGTTTCAGTGAAACTCCACCAGTATCAAAGGTAATCCCCTTGCCTACAAGAACAACGTGGGGCACTCGCTTACCGCTCACTTTTGGAGAGTACGTGATTTGAATAAATCTCGGTCCTGGTTTGGGAGAAGATTTTCCGACTGCGCGCAAACCTCCAAATTTAGCAAGATCTTTTCCAGCTAAGACCTTGATGGAAAGTTTGCCTTCTTTTGCAATTTTCTGTGCTTGGTTTGCCATCCAGAGTGGATTCTTGAAATTTGAGGGTGTGTGAATTAGATCGCGAGCTCGACATACCGAGTGAGAAATAATTTTGGCATCATCAATAACTTTCTCACTCTTGCCTACTACATTAAAAGTTGGTTGATCTGGTTTTGAATCACTTTTTAGCGTCCAGGTGTAGGCACCTAAAACTACTGAAATTGCGTGGGCTCTAATATCTTGTGAATCTGTGGCGAGTAAAGTTGAAACAACTATATTTTTGCCCCGCAATTTTCTACCAAGATTTGCTGCAGCTAGGCGGTGGGATTGAGTACTCTGATCACCCAAGCCAATAATAAAAATACGATCCGCTTTGGTGGCTTTTTGACTAATTGGAATTTCTAAAATTTCGCCAGCTTTGCCACTTGGTTGAAAAAAAGTAATTTCATCTATGAGATCTATATCAAAGAATTTCTCGATTGCGGCAATGGCTTCTATTTTGCCGACTAATTCGTAAGTCGAATCTTCACTTTTAATAAAACCAACTGCGATCGCATCAGCGCTGACAATGTCCTCTAGCGAAGATTCGATGCTATTGAGTTGGGCGTAGGCCATAGCGCACAGGCTAACTAAAAAAAGAAGAAATACGCCGGATTTGTTTATTTCTTAACGAGGGAAACAGCGGCATGCAATGCAGCGCTGAGGTTATTTGCTTCCTCTGCATTCATCTCAACTACGAG
>CAFBMS010000003.1_pt1 | contig 37988 bp, 34 predicted proteins | sample 7269031 | NCBI WGS metagenome assembly CAFBMS01 (sample SAMEA6814072, study PRJEB35770) | uncultured Candidatus Planktophila sp. | biome: Freshwater; feature: Freshwater reservoir; material: water | place: Czech Republic | collected 2017-05-23 | depth 30m m
CTTATTCCAAATGAAGCAAACCTCTATCCAGAAGCAGCGCAGCTCGCTTATGACCCAGGCAATAAGTACTCAATGCCTTATTCATGGGGAACAACTGGAATTTGCTATCGCTCAGATTTGATGAAGGGCAACGAACCAACAAGTTGGAACGATTTGTTGCAACCAAAGCCACAGTACAAGGGCAAGATCACAATGCTTGCAACCGAGCGTTGGTTGATGCTTCCAGCACAGAAGGCACTTGGTTTTTCTGCCAATACACAAGATGAAGCTGAAATGGGTAAGGTCAAGGACCTTCTTGTTAAGGCAAAATCAAACCTTCTTGCCTACGATGACACAACTTTCTATACGCGCCTAGTAACTGGTGAAGCCGTAATGGTTGAAGCGTGGGACGGTTGGTGTAACTATGGAATTGGTGAAAACAAGGACATTAAATTCGTAGTTCCAAAAGAAGGTTCAGATCTATTTACTGACGTAATGGTCGTTCTGAAGACTTCAAAGAATAAGGAAGCAGCACATGCTTTCATCAACTACATTCTTGATAAGGATGTTCAGTCATGGGTAGTCGACAACATTCTTTACAAGGTTCCTAACAAGCCAGCGATGGAAAAATCATTGCCGGCACTTGTTGGAGGTTTCCCAAATATGGGTATTACTCCAGCGGAACTCCTAAAGAATGAATCACTTGTTGATCTCGGAAAGGCATCTGCGCTATATACACGCATTGCCACCGAAGTAACGGCCAAGTAATTAGAGATAATTACTAAATGGCTCTAGCGGTTAAGTCAGAAGGGCGCGACGCAATCAAGCGTCGCGCTCTTCTTTCGCGTGCCGTCTTCTTAGTCCCAGGCCTGACATACATCACCGCATTTATGTTGATCCCGCTGGGCTTCATCATCGCCTACACATTCTTATCTCGTGGCACATACGGCGGAATCGAATTTATCTTTACAACCGAAAACTACACACGCGCACTAGATTCGCTTTATTTGGGTGTATTGATTAAATCTATTCTGATCGCATCAACAACGACAATTCTGGCTTTTTTTATTGGTTTTCCAGTTGCATATGCAATTACTAAATTGCCAACTAATCGACAGAACTTGATGCTTGTGCTCATCGTTCTTCCGTTTTGGACAAACTTTCTCATCCGCACTTACGCGTGGATTGTTCTGCTTAACACCCAAGGTTTTCTCAATAAAGGTTTGATTAATATGGGGGTTATTAGCCAGCCGCTGGAACTTTTGTATAAGCCCAGTGCAATAGTTTTAGGTCTTCTCTATGCATATATTCCATTGATGATCTTGCCAATTTATTCAGCACTTGTTCGTATTGATCCTGCAATGAAAGAAGCTGCAGTGAATCTAGGCGCCACACCTGCGCAAGCTTTTAGACAAGTAACTCTCCCTTTGGCATTACCTGGCGTTTTAGTCGGAGCAATATTCGTCTTTGTGCCAAGTGTTGGAAACTTCATTGTTCCTGAGTTATTGGGTGGCGGAAAAACAATCATGGTCGGTAATTTGATCAGAGATCAATTCCTCAAGGCGCGCGATTGGCCATTTGGTTCTGTACTTGCACTCTCAATGGTTTTAATGCTTTTACTTCTATTCTTTATCCAAGCTCGAGTTAATCGACGAGTGCTGGGAGATGCTCGTGCCTAACACTCTGGGTTGGTTACGCGTGCCGCTCTATGGAGTGTTGGTGTTTTTGTATCTACCAATTTCAGTACTAATTTTTATGTCATTTAACAAATCAGATTCTCCATTTATGTGGACTGGTTTTAGTACAAAGTGGTATTCGGTGCTGGTCAATAGTCCAAACATTATGGAGGGATTCAAGAACACACTGATTGTCGCTATCGCTACGACGATAATTTCTATTGTTCTTGGAACTCTGCTCGCAATTGGTTTGGCACGTTATCAAAAATCTTCGGCACTTGAAGCAGTTGCACTGACCCCAGCTATTTTTCCTGACTTAGCACTTGCAATTGGATTACTCGCACTCTTTACTTCATTACACCTGACATTGGGATTGCACTCAGTGATCATTAGCCACGCACTCTTTTGTATGGCCTTTGTTACTGCAATAGTTCGTGGACGTTTATCGCAGATTGATTCATCATTAGAAGAAGCAGCGCAAGATTTAGGTGATACCCCAGTTGGAACATTTTTTAGGATTACTCTTCCAAGCATCAAGCCAGCGATTATCGCCGGTGGATTGCTCGCATTCACACTCTCATTCGATGAGTTTGTGATTGCATTCTTCACGGATGGTCCAAGTACACCTACCTTGCCAATTATTATTTATTCGATGGTTCGCTTTGGTGTGTCCCCAGAAATCAATGCTCTGGCCACAGTGGTTTTGCTTATCAGCGCTTTAATTGTCACAATCGCTCAACGAAACGTAAAGGTGCAGGATCAAATATGAGTTCATTTCTAAATATCGCGGCAGTCTCGAAGCGATACGGTGATGTTCAAGCGCTGAACAACGTTTCACTAGAGATTCGCGAAAACGAATTCTTCGCACTCCTTGGACCATCTGGATGTGGAAAGACCACGCTGTTGCGCGCACTGGCTGGACTTGAATCACTTGATTCAGGGGTAGTCACATTAGCCAATGAAGATTTGCTCTCAGTTCCAGCTAATAAGCGCCCAGTTAATTTGATGTTCCAGTCATACGCATTATTTCCGCACCTAAACGTTTATGACAATGTTGCATACGGATTACGCCGAGAGAAGTTGGATAAGGCAGAGATTGAACAGCGCGTCCAGGATGTTCTCAAAACTGTTGCGTTAATTGATCAGAAAGATCGCCGCCCATCTCAATTATCAGGTGGCCAAAAACAACGAGTGGCACTTGCTCGCGCGATTGTTAAGCGCCCAAAGATTTTGTTATTAGATGAACCATTATCTGCACTGGACAAAAAAGTCCGTTCAGAAATGCAGCTCGAACTCAAGCGCTTACAACACGAAGCAGGTATTACTTTCATCATCGTTACTCACGATCAAGAAGAAGCGATGTCGATTGCAGATCGCATCGCATTGATGGATAAGGGTGAAGTTGTTCAGATTGCAACACCGGTTGAAATGTACAGCGCACCAAAGACTAAATTTGTGGCTGACTTCATCGGAACTAGTAATTTATTTGCAGGAACACTCGGCGCCGGAACAATCACAACACAAGGCAAGACACTGCCAACTCCTGCAACTGCGTTATCAGCAGGTTCTAAAGCGGTGCTCGTGCTTCGCCCAGAAGATATTTCACTTGGTGCCGCAGGAACAATATCTGGAACTTTAGTTAGTTCGAACTTCTATGGTGGTTCTAGTCTGCTCTTTGTTGATTGTGGATTCGATCAATTGATAAAAGTTTCATGTGCACTCAATCAGGTTCCACCTGTTGGTTCTACATGCCACTTATCATGGAGCGCTGCTGATTCCATTCTTCTGGCAGATGTGTAAGCAATGACTATGCATAGTGCCTACATCAATGGTGAATATGTAACTGGAAAAGGTTCACCTATTACTCTGGTCAACCCTGCCAAACCCTCAGATACTTTTACTTACGCCGCAGCCACCACCGCAGATTTAGAAATCGCCATTACAGGTGCAAAAGCAGCCTACAAGTCCTGGTCACAGTTAACTCCTGCGGTAAGAAGTGCAGCGCTACTTAAGTTTGCAGATGCAATCGCGGCCGATAGCCAAAAACTCACAGAACTTGAAGTACGTGAAAGTGGAAAGCCTGTTGCTGTTTTTCGCGATGGCGAATTGCCATTTGCCGTAGATAACCTCAAGTACTTTGCCGCCGCTGCACGTTCACTCGATGGAACAGGTGCTGGAGCTTTGTCCGATGGTTACACATCAATGTTAATCAAGCGCCCAATCGGAATTGTTGGCTCAATTGCTCCATGGAACTTTCCATTGATCATGGCAATTTGGAAATTCGGTCCAGCCCTTGCTGCAGGCAATGCCGTGATTTTGAAACCAGCGCCATCGACACCAAGTACCGCCCTTCGCATGGCAGAACTTGCTGTTCAATCAGGTTTACCAAAGGGATTACTCAATGTTGTATCGGGCGATGATGATCTTGGTAAAGCACTTGTCGGCCATAAAGATATTGCAATGATTTCTGTAACTGGTGCAACCACAACGGGCCAAGCAATCATGGCCGAAGCATCTAAAACAACAAAGCGTCTACACCTCGAACTCGGTGGCAAAGCACCTGCAATTGTCTTTGAAGATGCGGACATCAAAGCTATGGCGCACGCACTTGCTATGGGTTCTACATATAACACCGGACAAGATTGCACTGCGGCTACACGAATTTATGTTCACGCATCGAAATTTGATGAAGCGATAAAAGAACTCACATCGGTTATGTCATCAATTAAATATGGCGACCCACAGGATGCCAGCAGCGATATTGGTCCACTTATTAGCGCCGAACATCGCACACGCGTTCATGGATTCGTAGAAAGCGCCAAAGCGGCAGGAGCGATTATTCATACAGGTGGATTTATTCCGGATACAGATGGTTTTTATTACCCACCAACGTTGATTACTGATGCCAAACAAAATAGTGATGCGGTACAAAAAGAGATCTTTGGTCCCGTCGTGGTCGTACTTCCGTTTACAACTGAGGATGAAGCAATTGCACTAGCTAATGATTGTGCATACGGTTTGGCATCTTCAGTATGGACAACAGATGTTGCGCGTGCGCTGCGAGTTACTCACCAACTAGAAGTTGGCGTTACCTGGATTAACGATCACTTGCCTATTGCATCAGAAGCGCCACATGGCGGCGTTAAGGGCAGTGGTTTCGGGAAAGATATGAGCGCTGAATCAGTGGCTGAATACTCGGTCACTCGACACATAATGATTAAGCACGCACAGACAGAAGCCAAAGACTCGTTCCGTCCAGCTTAGTTTTTCGGTGCCTCAAGCTCTAATGTAGCAATTCGTGCAGACTCAATTGATTGTGGTGTTGGTGCCTTTGGCTCATCTTCTGCCAACTCTTTGAGTTGAGTACGCACGCTCTTTAGAACAACATCAACGCCTTCTTCTGCGCAATTAATTGCTTGAGCTAAGAAGCGATTAAATTCTCGCCCCTGCTGAGCGCCGACGAGAATTCCTGAAGTTTTCTGGCGATTGCTGACATGAAAGATGTAATCAGATTCATCATTTGTAGTAGAGGCACCATTCCACTTTGCAAAAGCCCACTCTTTCGTATTCATCTGACCATTAAACAAAACCCGTTCAGTCGTAAGTAAAACTTGTCCGACTTCTTTGTATGCCTGGACTTCATCACCTGCAACAAATGTTCCACGTTGTGCACCAACTCGATAACGAATGCCCGCAACAATTGGAATACTAAATCCTTGAGAAGTTCCAACGTAACTTCCAGGAGTGCGCCCAGTTTCATGTAGCTGTCCTTGACCTTGCCACAAAATAATTTCGCCTTTTTTCTGCACGGTGTTATTTGGGACCGAGTCTTCACCTTTAACTGCTAATTCAAAGGCCGTTTCGATTTTCTTAAATATCTCAACATCTCGTCGCCAATCGGCGTGATCAATTTCGTAAATTTTCAGAGCTTTCTTGAGCGCTCTTTTTGCCGTGAAATCTGACCACCAACTCATAGGTGCAGTTTGGCACGGATGACTGACAGAGCACTAGTAATCCTGACTGGGGTTCCATAAACTTTTGCCCATGTTCGAATTCATAGCAATCGCCCTCATTGTCTTTCTATTTCTCAATCGAAATAAGCGTAAGAAGAAACCACGCGGCCTTGATGCCGAACTTAAAGAACTCGTTGAAAACTCAACGGATCCCACAGGTATTGGCCTGGATATCAAACGTTTCTTACTTTCAGTCATCGATGATGATAAGAATGACCGAGAGAAATTTAGCGATTCACAGATTGCTGTGGCCCAGAGAATTTTGGACCGTGCAGGTCCGGCTGCTTTCTATTGGATGACAGAGATTGCATCCCAAATGACATTTTTGGCTGCTGCTCAAATCAATGGGATCACAACGAATGTGGATGCCGAATTAAAGGGCAGTGCAACACCAGAAGACGTTGTTCGCATCGTGGTACAGCCCTAGAAATTCATCTCTCTGAGATAGCAACATCGCCTTGACTCAAGTAACCTCGTGCAGTGGCCAAAGCGAAGAAGACGGATGAGAACATCGTCCTTGCAGACTCTCTTGATCAGTGGGCTGAAAAACATAAGGTTGCAAAAGATCCATATGTAATGCGTTTGGCTGAAAGTTTGCGTACTCGCAAAAACTTGTCCATGTGGGCATCAGTTAATCCGATGGAGTTTTTGCCAAACCCTGAGATTCATTCAATGCGCTCAGCCGAAACGCTAAATCAATTTTTGGCCGTAATCCGCAACAGCATTGTGTTCTTACCTGTTGCCCTGACATGGATTGCTGTAAGTAAGGCAACTAGTGCTTTCTCGCTCTATACAAGCAAGAATTCAATTGCAGTAGTTAACTTCTTAGAGTTTTGGCAAAACGGTTATGGAGTATTGGCCAAAGAGTGGACAATTGGACGTATCGCGTTTCTAGACTTTGTTCTGATTTTAATTGTTATTTTATTAACGTTGCTCACGGCATATCTTGGTCGTAGAAATCAAAATCTACGTCAAGATGCAATCTCAGCTCTTGATCACGAACGCACAGCATTAGCCCTTGATATTTCTGGGTACTTATTTACTAAGCAAGCAGTAACTCCACTGACAATGAATGCAAATATGGCAACAGCGCTACGTCAATTGCTCAATGCCACCGATGCCCTCGATAAGAGCACCAAAACTCTTGAGAAGAAGTTCAAAGAGTTGCCTACGCATCGCGATCTCTTGCTTGAAGTTAAAGCCATTAAGAATCAAATTTTTAAGAGAAATATTTAATGCGCTCACGAATTACACACGTAGAAGCAGAAGACGCTTCGCCCCTTGCCGGCTGGATGTATGCAGACTTATTACTTGCTTTAATGGTTATTTTTCTAGCAACCATCTCATTCGTTCCAAACCTTGCTAACTCCAGTGCTGCTGTAACGACACAAATTAAGCAGATTTCATCGGGATATAACTACAACAAAGGCTTATCCCTGGTCTATAGCGGATTTAACTCTGCTTTAATCGCCGATGATATTGCGAATTTTAAGAGGAGTGAAGGCTTGCCGGCGGATGCTGAAATTATTTACGCCCAGATTCTTGGTGGTTTTGATCTAAAAACCGAGAGTGCAGATGATGGAAAACTGCGCGCCCTCGAATTCAGCATCAAATTGTCGAAAAATAATCCGCAACTATTTGCAACAGCGGCCACGAATTTAGGTTCAAACTTAGTTCTAAAGCCCGATGAAATTGCTTTACGCCTTACCTTTGTAGCTCAAATTAAATAACTTACAGCCCTATTACTTGAGCAATTGTGCCAATAAATGGCACCATCACGATGAGTTTGCCGTATGCAGCACTTGATTCAATTCGATCAGTTGCGATACCTGACTGAATCTCAAGAACATCCTTGTCTACATTGCGAACAATAGCTAGAACTGGGCTTGATGCTTCATCCTTAGTTGTTACAAGAATTTTGTCGCCAACAGCAAATTCATTAGATTTCTTGTAGACCACGAGTCCGGAATTAGCTGATCCAAGTGCATTCTTTAAACCTGAATGTGGGTGCGAAACACGAATACCAAAGGCAAATGCTAAGACAAGGATAAGCGCAGCGATGCCGAGAGGTTTTCTCATAGCAATAATCATACGGTCGATTACATCTACTTGCGGGTTTTAGAAGTCTTTTTGGCGGGCGCTTTTGTAGGTGATTTAGTTGTCCGAGCCCGCTTGGCCTCTGCCTTACTCGTGATTTTTGCTAGCCATTCATCAATATCAACAGATGTAGTGAACTCTTCTGGCTCATTTTTCTTCAGGCTTTCAACGCGCTTAGGAGCCTTTGATTTCAATGTTTTTAGTGCGTCGATGACCGGTGCGATATTGATTCGGCTGATTAAAGCGCGCACATCGAATTTATTATTTGAAAATACCTTTGCTGGAGCTGGTACTGAAACAGATTGATCCGCCTCGGTTTGCGCAGCTGTTGCAGCACCGCTCATACCTAACATCAAGCGACTTGTACGAGAATCAGGACGGCCAGTACCGCGCCATGTTGCTACTTCGATGACAGAACCTTGAGACATCTTACCTATGACGAGTTTTTGACCGTCAGGTAAGTCAATGACAAGGGGAGTATCAGATATAGGCAACGGCAGATTAGTTACTACGGGTGCGCTAGGCGCTGATTTTTTCTTAGCCATTGCTGCTCCTTATTTTTTTCATGCAACGATCTCCACGCCAATTGCTGGGTTATTAAACTGATCACGTGTTTTTTTACTTAGTAATGGATCCGTATTTTTAGGATTTCGATATAAATCATCCATAGCCGTGCCACCGGATCCAGTGATGTCAACGAAGAAATTGGTGATATCGCCACCGCCTAAGTACCTTGTGCAAACGGTGAATTCAGTATTAACCGCCTCCGCATCAATTGTAATAACGCCATCGACTGCATTTTCAATTGGCGTAACACATTTGATTGTCACCTTACCTTCGTTACTACATTCGCTACTCGCTCCTAATTCGCACGGGAATTTGGTGATGTAGATGTTCAGTTGTAACGGGGCTTTGCACAGAGTGGAGATATCACGCACTGTTATAGATTTAAGTTTAAATCCGGTAGGCGTAAATGAACTTCCGATGTTTAAGGCAACCGAATCATCACAACCCGCAAGAGCTACCGTTCCATTTGAATAGTCGAGTGAACCTGGAGCAGCTGGACCAGTTGGTCCAATAGGACCTTGAACTCCTTGTCCGCCGGGCGCACCATTTGCACCTGCGGGACCAGCTGGACCGGCAGGACCGGCAGGACCAGTTTGTCCAACAGGACCAGGTGCACCTGGCATTCCGTTAACACCATTTATTCCTTGAAAACCATCGCGACCCGCAACACCTGCTGGACCTGGAGGACCGGCAGGACCTACGAGTAATGCAAGTACTTGATTAACATTTGTTCCATTGTTATTTGATGTACCAAGGAAGAAGTTCTGAATTCCGTTAGGCGCAAGATCGGCGCCGTATGCAACACCGATGCGTGAAAAAATAAGTATTGCTAAGAAGAGAGTCATCTTTTTCATGATGCGTCCACCATAACTCTGTCTTGGGTGTCACTAAGTGAACTAAATACAGCGTGAATAATAAGTGGCACCGCTGCTCCCAAAATAATGAGTTTGCCTTTTTGAATAACTTCAAATGGCAAGCTCTGAATGAACACAAATAGCGCTACAGATACTGCTGAAACGATAGCTGATTCAGCAAGTATATTTCTTGGCACTCTTGCAAGGGCTGCAATCACGGGGGATGCGAAGCGGACTTGAAGGAGCAACAGAGGAATTATAAAGACAACTGCCGCTGATATAGAAAACAGAACAGACTCAGTCCAGACGTAAGCCACGCCTGCAAAAAACAGCGCCAGAATACCTACAGCGCGCGGAGAGATAATTCGAGAGAGTCGTATTGATTTAACCTCAATATTGGCATCTCCCAAAAGGGAGCGGCGATCTACGGTCTTCTCTAAACGTTCTTTAAGTAGGACAGCAATACCAACTGCAATAGGTAAGTCGATGCGTGTATTGATAATTGCACCGGCGCGATCGAGCAAACTAGATAGAAGCAGTTCAGAAGAATAGAAAATCGCAGCGCCAAAGAATGCGGCAAAGAGAGTTGGCAAACTTCGTCTAATTGCTTGAGGCAATGAGTCCTTTGCAATCATCTCGCGATAGATAGATGAGATAAGACCTGGTGCAAGCCATGAGAGCGCAATTGCCATAAGTGCACCAACTGCGCGCATACTGGAAATGTGCCCTTGCATTGTTTGAAGTATTGAAAAACCAACAGCTGCGGTGAAACCAGAGTATGGATCAAATACTCCAATGATTGCGGCAATCACAAATAGAAGTAATGGAATACTTGGAATACCTAGTTCAGATCCGGCAACAATTCCGATGTAAGAGCCATAGATAAAAGTGAGAACCGGTAGAAGTGCCCACAACGCGGGGCTAATTTTGTGCAGCAGCTCACCCTCTTTTTTAATGACGTGTTTAAAGAGTGATCGCTGAACACCTGCAACAGCACTTCTGCGCAAACGATAGAAACTTGCAATTGCCGGAGCTAATTTCACCTCAGATTTACTTTGAAGATAAGACATTTGTTCGAATCTGCGAAGGCGCAGCGTGGACAGAGTCGAGAGTAAAAAGATAAGTACGGTGAGCAAGAACAATAATTGAATCGGCACACGAATAATCTCGAAATACAACAACTTAACTACCTGAACACCTGCCACAACGGATGTTTCTCCGGCCGTGGACACACTTTCTATGCGGTAGGCACCAAGTGGAAAATCATTTGGTAAGAAGAGTGAATAGACAAAGTACCCATCCTTATTGGCTGTTGACTTTGAAAACTTCAGAGGATTCTGACCCTTAGCAACAAGTTGAATCTCCCAATTAGATTGGTTGGTATATCCACCTAGAACAATATTTTGCTCTTTGCCGCGTTCCCACGTAAGCAATGGAATATCAGCGGCTGCAGAAGATGGAATGGCAATAAATAATGAGAACGCAGCCACACAAAGGGCGATAAATTTATTCAGCATTTTTCATCGCATCCATCACAAGCCATAAACCGATAATAGTTGGAACAATCAAGAAGAGAGCTTTGCGCGTTAAGAAGTTTCCGATGAACGGAATAATCGCGATCACAACGCCTTCAATGTCATTGAGCATAGGCTTTTGCACATCGGGAGCCTTGTTCTTATCTCCCTTAACAATGAAGCCAGTCTTTGCATCTCCACCAATGATTCTGTGAGAGAAAATTCCTACCTCACCACCATTAAAGCGACGGGCGGTGTAAGCAACGATGTCGCCTTTTTGTGGAGTCTTTGTAGATGGGGGAGTCGTAATAATGATGTCGCCAGGATCAATTGCTGGCTGCATAGAACCTGTTAATACGATGCGCGCTTTGACGGCGCCTGTAAACGAAAAGAGTGAGAACGTAATTACAACTGCGACAAGTGCGTATCCCGCGATGCGCACGTACTGATAAATCCGAGCAAAGGTTGATTTGCCCTTTACTTGTACGCGCTCTGCGGGAGCCTCTACGAAGAGGCTTGCTTTGCTTGAAAGTATTTCTTCTGGCGTAATAAGCGCTGTTTGCTCACCATTGTGATTAGTAATTGTGAGAAGCACCTTTGAATCTAAATCTTTGGCACTTCCTTCAATCCACACATGGTTATCTGATGATTCAGAGAATACTTCTCGTCGTTTCTTTGTCATCAATTACTCCAGCAAACACGGGGGAAGATGCAGCTTTCCCTATGAGGTAACTACGCATTGCTGGAATTCCAAGCACTGCCACTGATCGTATCCGTATGTGTCATTCTGAGTTTCGACCACAATCTTCTTCACATCATCGCTAGATAGCGGATTAGATATGAAGGAGACTGTAAATGAAGTAGGAGTGTTATCGATTAACGCAATGTTGTCTGGCAATGAGAACCCATCAAGACTTGTGGAAACGAGAGCGTAACCTTCTTCTAGGCCAGCAACGCGGCAACCATCTTCATCTTCAGGACATCCATTGGCCCACCATACGTTCGCAATAGACATTGAGTCTTCTGAAGTATGTGAGAGCAATAATGGCAAGGCTGTTTCATTGTCATACACCTTGAGTACAAAGTCTCTATCAGAGCAATCAGCTGGGATATCTGAAACGGTGATTGAAGTTAATCCAAATGTTCCGAGTTCATCGCTGTTTGCAAATGTAGATGCAGGAGTAACAGTGATTTTCGCATTGCCACCACAGAACACTGATCTTTCAACACCTTGACCGAATTCAATATCTTGGTTTGCATTAATTGAAATCGTTGACGCAAATGTTGAGCCGATGCCAATTACAGCGACAAGCAAACCGAAGCCTATGAAAATGCGAGTCGACTTCTTACCCACTGCTGGGCGAGAAGGACCGTTACCTAGATCAAGTATTGACATTTTTACCCTCCAATACTTGGTGCGTCTGAAGATTCGACAGTCACATGTGCAACATTTATTCCTGTTGGCGTTCCTGTTGGAAGGTTATTTGAGAAAATGTAGTTGAGACTTGTTCCGTCTACCGGAAGCGTTGCTTCTGTTGCCACGCTATCAACCTCGGAACAACCGGCATTTACTCCAACTTTACAAAATTCCTGAAGAACTCCAGGAGTTGCATCATTGTAGATTTTAACGGTAAATAATTTTCCATCACAGTCACTTGAAATCTTGGAAATATCTAATCCAGTTAGCATAAAGTCATCAAGCATCGTGTCGTAAGAAGTAACAAGTGAAACATCAATTCCGTCTTTGTCGCACTGCACTGTTTGTGCAACACCTTGAGCTAATTGGATTCCATCGTTGCTGTTAATTGCAAGTGTTCCAGATGCGAGTGCTGTACTTGCACCAAACACGACTGCTACGAAGGCAACAAGGATTGCACCGCGACCTGAACGCTTACGCGATGGGGACGATGAACCTGACTCGTCGAACTTTAAGATCTCCATTGTGCTTTTCTCCTTGTTTTCGTAAGTGGTTAGTCAAACATCTTGTATTCCTCGTGTCACCCCGACCAGTCACCGATTTGGCGAAAAGTGGGGGATACCCGAACTTCTACAAAGACGCGGTCTGAATGTTTAATCTCCCAACGGAATAGGCCAGAATTGCTGGATTCACGAAGGTGATTGTGAAATCAGCGGTCATTGGGTTCTGATCAATTAGATATAGCGATGCTGGAATTGAAGAGGTTAAGTTGCCAGCGTTATCAATCTGTAACTTGATCTCTGTTGGTCCAGCGCAGGCGATGTCAGAGCACATTCCGCTGAATCCATCTGTGCGATAGATCGGAAGTGGATTGTTCTCTTGATCAACGGCTGAAATCGTAAATTCTGTTCCGGCGCATGCACGTGTGTTTAAGCTAGAGATAACAACGCCGGTTAGCGCGGACAAGCCTTCGGGTGCACCGAATTGGCCAGTTGCACCGGTTGAAATATTTACACGTACCCAGTCATCGCATGCAGCGATTTGATAGAGACCCTGACCGAATTCCACGGACGATGAAGCGTTGCCCACTGAAAAGTTTCCGGCAAAGATTGAACCGATTCCTGTAAAGATTGTAATGAGCAAGCCAGCAATTAATTTTGACATCTGTGATTAACCTGGGTTCGCAACTGTTTCGACAGTGGCACGACGTACTTGCTGGCCATCGATATTGACAAGAGATGCAGTTGGATCAAGATAGAACATGACATCTGCAGAAATATTTGAAAGCGCACTTCCGTCATAGACAGAAGTTCCAGAAACATTCATGCCCACCGATGCTGCCATTGCTCCAGCAATTGGCTGACCTTCGCCAGTGAGGTAAGTAAGTCCTAGCTCGGTTGGATCGCCAATGTTTGAAACAGGAACATCGCGGGGAATAGTTACTTGAAGAACTTTCGCATCAAGAAGTGATCCCAAAACGATTTCAGCACTTGAGCCATCGATTAAACGCAGGCGAAGCTTCTTGCCCGCACACGTTGTTAAGTTCAGATTAGAAATAGTCGCTGTGCGAAGGCGGAAGAATCCTGCTGAGGGATCATCTGTGGCTGGATTTGCATGCCACTCTTCGCCAAGGGCCACATAGACGGTGTCATCACAGGCGATTGCTTGCTGAGAACCTTGACCAAATTCGAGGGCGCCACTGCCCACGGTCACACTTGCCGCAAAAGTTGAGAGCAGGAATGGCACAAAGGCAACAACGGCTGTACCAAGTACAACCTTGTTGCGATATTTGCCCGAGCCACCAAAGCGCGACTTAACACTGCCGCTCAGTGGTGAATCTAATCCGTTCATGCAACTCCTATGACGCACATAATTATTTCGCGAGCCTAACATCGGCTTTTTTCATGTCTATATCTATTCCGACGGGAACAACGTTGACTATGCGGTTATTACTTGCTTTTCCATCGTTACATAACTTTGCATCAAGAGTTGGCTCGGAAACTGCGACAAATCTAAAGAGAACGTGCTGATTAACTATTCCGCGCGTGAATGACATTGCGCGCAATCCGTTAAATGAATTGATCAGACTCATGACTTGATCACTTGAGCCTGTCATTCGGATGTACGTACTGAAATCACCCACCAGTGACTTTGGATCAAGGTTGTTCGCAGCATTCTTCTGTGAGATATCCAGCATTGCTGTACTAGATGAGATACAGGCGAGGATTATTGAAGGCGCATACAACTCGATGGGAGTAACAAAGACAGAATTCGCGCGTGGATCAGCGTGAACTGCGCTCGCAACTCGCACAGACATGTTCTGATTAGCAAGCGCATGTGGCGGTGGCTTCGTTGGTGACGGCGAAGGTGAAGCTGACTCACTTGGTGTTGGATCGACAACCGGAGTTGGATCAGGTGTCGGCGTTGGATCGACAACCGGAGTTGGATCAGGCATAGGCGTTGAATCGACAACGGGAGTTGGATCAGGCGTAGGCGCAGCCGTATCCGGTGCAACCACCGGAACATCGATGGCAGGAATCGCATCATCGGCAAGTGATTGGCCAATGAACAATGCGCTGAGTGCAAAGACAATTGCAGCAACCCACGTGCGTGAAACTTTTGCATGCATGCGTGGAAGAGTAATACTCTATTAATAACTCCATTTTTTAGCACGAGTAATAACCGAATAATTACAACTTGCCGAAAATCCACTTTCTTGTAATTGCTTTAATCTTTCGTCCATGACACGTGCGCCTAAAAGACTGATTTCAATCACCCTTTCCCTTCTCATTGCTCTGTACGGAAGTGTGGCGCAGTCGCAACCCGCGTCCGCAGCAGTGCTAGGCGCTGATTTCACAGTCACAGTCAGTGATTTACAATTCATTTTGCAACAAATTCGCATCGCCGAGTCGCACCGTGCTTTAGAAACTAACCCAGTAGCAGACGCTTCAGTTGTTCCAAGCACGAATGTGCTAACTGCTGGTCGTCAATTAACCGATCCAGGTTCTACAACGACGCGAGTTGGTGGCCGCAACGTAACTGTTCCAACTGTCACGGTCACGGCTTTATCTACAACAGTATTGAGTCCATTACTGCCTGAAGGTTTGCGCCAAGTTGATGGTCGCAATAACAACCTCACTCAAAACGGTTTTTCTTCTTGGATGGGTTTCGGTTACATCACTCCAAATCCGTTAGCCAAATCAGCATGGGGAGCGGCGGATACATTATTTCCACGTTTGGTGCCACCTGCATTTAGAACTGTAAACGTTGGCACAGCCGATGAGAAAAATTATTCAGTTCGGACAGGCAATGTGATAGATGCTGCGCCACGCGTTATTAGTAATCTGATTTCTGATCAATCAATAGATAATCCTGCAGCCCGCGCGGCCGCAAGTTGTACCGTGCCAGGGGGTGCAAATCCTTGTGTTGCATCAAATACGGATGGCAAATCTCTTTTTATTGCAAACCGAGCTACCAATGGAGTAGCGGCGCCATATAACGGAATGTTTGCATTATTTGGCCAGTTCTTTGATCATGGTCTGGATCTTGTTGGAAAATCATCAAGTTCATTCGTGAAGGTTCCACTTGCGTCAACAGATCCTTTGTACAACAAGTGTATGAACTTGTCGACAACTCAAGGTTGCATTACAGAAATTTCAATGGGGCGAACAGATTTTGCTAATGGTGATCCAACAACTACAGCTGGCTTAAACACAACAACACCGTGGATTGATCAAAACCAGACTTATACATCGCATCCTTCACATCAAGTATTTCTTCGCGAGTATTATTGCCGAGGACTTGAAACGCTCACCAATGTTTCGTTAGACATTCCTTGCACAAGCACAAATCCTCCAATTGCAACTGGAAAATTACTTGATGGAATTAACGGAAACATCGCTAATTGGGCTGAAGTAAAACTTCAAGCCGCAAACAAACTTGGTATTCGATTAGTTGATATGGATATTCACGAAGTCCCACTATTACTTACCGACGAATACGGTCGTTTCTTGCGATCATCCACAGGATTTCCTCAGGTTGTAACAGCAACTAATGGCACAACTGCAACAGTGAGCATTGGAAACCCTGTTACACCGGTCTCAGCAGGACTCGGTACGGGACACGCATTCCTTAATGACATTGCGCACTTTGCGGCTCCAGCATCAAATTTGCGACCAACAACAGTTGCCGGAGTTGTGTCAAATATGACAAACGGAATGCCAGATGCTGGCTATTACGATAATGCTCTACTTGAAGCACACTTCATCACTGGTGATGGACGTGGAAATGAAAACATTGGCCTCACAGCTGTTCATACAATTTTCCACGCCGAGCACAATCGTTTATGGAGTTATCTCCAGGGTGTAATCACAGGTGCAACTACTGGCAGCACTGGTTTAACTACTGCACAGCTGAACAATTTCAAAGACGCTTGGAAGTTAACACCTGGTGGTCAGTGGAATGGTGAGCGTTTATTCCATGCCTCTAAGTTAATTACTGAAATGGAATATCAACACCTTGTGTTCGGCGAATTTGCTCGAAAAGTTCAACCACTGATCAAGCCATTCGTTGCGTATGACCCAACAATTCGTCCAGATATTTCTGGAGAATTTGCACACGCTGTTTATCGTTACGGTCACTCTCAGTTAAATGAAACAGTAGATCGCACGTCAGTTACGGGTGCAGCTAACGATATGAAAGTCCCACTTTTATATGCATTCTTAAATCCGACAGAATTTAATCAACCACACGATTACTACACGAACCCTCGAATTCCAACCGCAATCGGTGCACCTTTAACTGGAGCTCAAGCCGCGGGAAGCATTGTGCGAGGAATGTCTCGTCAAACTGGAAACGAAATCGATGAGTTTGTAACTGGAGCACTGCGCAATAGCTTGCTCGGCTTGCCACTCGACCTTGCAACTTTAAATATTGCACGTGGTCGTGACGCAGGTATTCCATCTCTCAATAGTTTCCGCAGAACTGTCAATGCCCAAACAGGTATAACAAGTCTTGCTCCTTATGATTCATGGGTTGAATTTGGACAGAGCCTGCGTCATCCAGAATCCTTGGTTAACTTTGTTGCGGCCTATGGAACTACCAACGGACCGATTGAGTTCTTGGATGCCTCAACAGTAAATCCAACAGACACGATTTCAGTTTCACTAGATGCTGCAGATAACACTATTGACTACACGTTAAAGCGTGCTGCTGCACAGAGCATTGTTGATTGCTACGAGATGTATCACGGCGTAGGCAATGAGACTTGTGAAGCTTTCATGGTGGGAAATAGTGGACTAGAAGATGTTGATATGTGGATTGGTGGGCTTGCTGAGAATAATACTCAAGCAGGAACAATGCTAGGAAGCACTTTCGACTATGTATTTAAGAAGCAATTAGAAAAACTTCAAGAGAGCGACCGTTTTTATTACTTAGGTCGTCTTGCTGGTTTGAACCTAACAGTTCAAGTTGAAACTAACTTCTTCTCTGACATCATCATGCGCAACACAGATGTCACATCTATTACAACAGATGCGTTTGCTGTTCCTACATACACAGTAAACATGGCCACTGCAGCACCTTCATTCATCAAAGTTGTTAATGGCGTTTGGATTTATACAGGCACAGGGCACGTTTTATGGAACGGAACTAATCCTGTAGTTGGCGTGGCGGGATCTGGTAACGACAAAATTTTATCTGATCGAGGCGATGACTCTATTTATGGCGCCGGTGGAAATGACTGGCTACGTGGTGGAGATGGTAATGACTTTATTCAAGGTGGCGAAGGTAATGACGTCATTGAAGATTCTGCCGGTGCAAATATTTTGATTGGTGGAAACGGAAACGATTACATGAGCGGTTCCGGTACCGACGCCTACAACGGCAATGGTGGAGATGACTTTATTTTCGGTGGAACTTTCCCAGTAGTTGGTCTTGCAGGTATTGGCAATGACTGGTTACGTGGTGGTTCTGATAACGACATTCTTTCCGGAGATGATGGCAACGACTGGCTAGAAGGCGCCGAAGGTAGCGATTTAGTCGACGGCGATGTTGTCGGCGCAGCTGGTATCACACTCGCTTTCCCTGGCAGCGATGTGTTAATTGGTGGCACTGGCAATGACTTAATTTCTGGATTCGATGGTGCAGATATTTATGTACCTGGTGATGGAACAGATTTAAATACGGGAGGCCTTGGCTTTGACTGGGCAACGTATTACAACGATGGTCAAGTTGGCGGAGTAAATGAAGATCTTTCAAACTTTGCACCAGCACCGGGATTAGTTCTTGCTAACTTGGCAGATCAATTCCAAGAAATCGAAGGACTATCTGGAAGCGATGAGAACGACGTTCTTTTTGGTTCTGCACTAACCACACTTGGTGGAGCCGCAAGCAATGGTCTTGCTACAGCGGATTGCGCACTAATCACTGGATTGCCTGCACTTCTTCCAACTGCAACATGCGCTTGGAATGGTGGCGACATCCTTATCGGTGGCGGTGGTTCAGATGTGATCACTGGTGGAAATGGCGCTGACCTCATTGACGGTAATGCTGTACTACAAACATGGATTTCAGTTCCAGCAAGTTGGACTGTTCAAAATGAGGCTCCTGCTTATGTAAATACAGGAGGACGTAAATACGTTGCGAGCATGTCAACAATTCGTAAGTACATTGCAGATAACTTGATTACAACAGATGTAATTGCCGATTTACGGATCGTGCGTCTAATTGTTCAGGTTCCTTCAGTGCCTGGCGAAAATGACGTTGCTGTGTACCAAGCACCACGTGCTAATTACACAATTGCAGTAAATCCAACAACCGGAATCATCACAGTTACAGATCCACGCAATGGTGGCGGAGTAACAATCGATGGCGTTGACTCACTTCGTAACATCGAAACACTTCGATTTACAGATGGCGAACTAGTGGTCTCATCAATTCCATCAGGAGCGCCAACACTTGCTGCTGCCGGAGCCCGTGGCGGAGTCGGAACAATTGCTGTCACATGGACTGCTCCAACAGTTACAGGTGGTGCACCTCTTGCTAATTACACAGCACGTGCGTGGACATCAAATCTTCGTGCAGGAACACCTGCGGGAACTTGTACAACAGCAGATGCAACACTTCGTACCTGCACAATTACTGGACTTGCAGCAGGAGCGTATTTTGTAGATGTAGTTGCTACGACAACAACTCCTGTAAACAGTGCGCCTTCAGCAATAGTTGCAGTATCACCAACAGTGACTGCACCTGTAGCAGCGACACTATCGCTGAGCACTGCTTCAATTGCTGTAACTCAAAATACGCCAATCACAGCGACAACTGTGAGTACAACAGGATTCACTGGAACAATTACGTATTCAATCGCTGGAGCGCTCGGTGCTCAACTTCCAACAGGAATTGATTTCTTCACTTCAACAGGAGTTCTCTCTGGCACACCAAGCACAACGCTTGCGTCAACACCGTTTACCATAACGGCAACAGACGGAACTCGTTCGGCAACAGCTTCGATCAATATTGCTGTTACAGCCCCAGGTGCTGCGACGTTGTCTCTAAGTACTGCTTCGATAACTGGAACTGTCAATACTCCAATTACATCAACAACTGTGAGTACAACAGGATTCACTGGAACCATTGCGTATTCAATTTCTGGTGGTACTTTGCCAGCAGGAATTAACTTCAGCACTATCACCGGTGTTTTATCTGGTACCCCGAGTGCGGCACAAGGAATTACGAGTTTCACTGTTACGGCAACTGATGCATCGAATGCGACAGCTTCAGCGACGATTGACATCACTGTTGCCGCTGCAGCACCAGCACCAGCAAATGGTCCACTCACTGCTCCAGCTAGCGTCACTGTTAGCGCTGCTAATGGTTCTGCTGTGATTGTATGGAGTGCCGTACCCGGTGCCTCTCGCTATACAGCGCAGGCATTTTCATCGAACACGTCAACAACGATTCTTCGTCAATGTTCTGTAACAGCGAATGCGAATGGTTCATCATTTAGTTGCACCATTCCTCGCTTGCAGAGTCGTTCGACGTACTACGTTGAAGTTGTTGTACGCAACGCGACCGGCGCAATCTCAACTCCAAGCAGAATCCGTGTGACCGTCCTCTAATTAGAGTTAATCTATGACTGTGGATGCAAAGGGTTCGATCAAGGTTCTTCTTGTAGAGGACGAAGAGTTCACTCGCACGCTCATTCGTGATTCTCTAGCCAAAATCGGTATGACAGTTGTCGATGTTGGGTCCGTGCACGAAGCACTCGAAGTTATTGAAGACTTCGATCCACACGTTGTTGTCAGCGATCTAGATTTAGGACCTGGTCCAGATGGTGCGGACCTACTTTATAAAGTAGAACAAACTCGCCCGTGGACTGGCATGGTCGTATTAACCGCGCATTCCTCACCTGAATTAGCTCTACACGGCGCCACACGCATTCCGGAAAGTGCAACGTATTTAGTGAAGTCACAAATTAGTTCTACTGATTATCTAAGGACTGCAATCGAAGAATCAATTGTTCATCCTGGTTCCCTCAATTTGTCCAGCAAGAATTCCGAAGATCAATTTGTAATTAGCGCTAGCCAAGGCGAAATCCTTCGAATGATTGCAGATGGACTCTCAAATGCTGCAATTGCTCGTGAACGAGATGTCACGCTACGTGCTGCCGAAGCTTTGATACAGCGCACCTTTGCAGCCCTCGGAGTTAAAGGCGATCCAGATGTTAACTCGCGTGTTGTTGCGGTTCGTTTATGGCAGCAAGGTAAAGTCGTTGTTAAATGATTTTGGAAGAGTTAGTCGATCGCATTACCGGTCGCTGGGCGGCTTCATTTAGAGCCTGGTTGTATTTGAGTTCACTCGGGTTTCTTGGAACTTTTACTAGATCATATGCAACCATGGGAATCACGCATAAAGAGTCAATTCTTTTAGCCAGTGCAATAACAGTTATTAATGCGCCGGTCTACGCATTGTTATGTCATACGCTTTTGCGCAAAAGATTTACCGATCAACTATCCCTCACGCGTGTCTTCTCCTCCTACCTAATCATTTGGCTATCTATTGGTGTCACCGAAATTATGATTACCGTTTATGTCTTTCATCAAACTGCTTACTTAGGGCCACAATTATTTGCATCTTTATTTCCTGATGTATTTGGATTTATCACATCTTCATACCTCCTTGCAGAGTTTGAAAAAAATCGAATAGACATAGGTCGACTGAGTTATGCTGGAAAAACCCTAATAAATACTTCAGAAGAATCTCACAAACAGGTGGTTACTGAGCGTTCACAATTAATTTCAGCAATCCAAGACTCGATTTTTTATCAGCTCGATGCTCTTAAAAAACAATTTGCATTGATTCAACAAAGTTCTAGTCGCCAAGAAATTGAGCGATTAGCAACAGAATTAGAGAATTATTCAGCGAACACTATTCGAACACTTTCCCATGAAATGGCGAAAGATGTGGAAAATAGGAATCCAATTGATCGGCTCTCTTTTGTTGGTCAGCAAAGAATTAAGAATTTTTCAAATGTGTATACGCCTTATATTAGTTTTAGCCTAAGTATGGCTGTGATAATTTTTATCGGCGGTAACCACGAAATAAGTCTCAATGGTTTTCCAGGATTTATATTTCAAATGGGAACTGCAGTGGCAATAGCGCCAATTCTCTTCATTGGTTCTCAAGTAACTCAAAGAATCAGTCCAAAAAATCTCTATCTTGGTTTTTCGGCATTTCTTTTAACAATTTTTCTAGCAGGTTATGTGACCGTGATTGCAGCAAACATTTTGGCTGCCAATAGCGTTGAACTTAAGCACGCCTATTCAGCTCCTGTTTTTGCAGGGAGAACTCTTGTATCCGTCGTGATGGCATCCCTAATTGTCATTATCGTTAAAGCACGTCGTAAAACCCTTGAAGATTTGATTGCGATGAATGAGAAATTGCAGGTTGACTTGGATTGGATGGATAACCGATCACGTGAATTGCGTAAGGAGCTTGCGAGTATCTTGCATGGCCCGCTTCAGGGTCGCATTGCAGGAGTAGCCATGGCACTACGTTTAATCGCCGCAGATTCACAGTTAACAGAGGAAGAAAAGAATAGAAAACTAGAAGAAATCGAAACTTTGTTGGCTTCTGTTATTGAAGATGTTCAAAAACTTTTTAATATTGAAAAAAATCAGCCGGAAGCATCCATTATTATGAAGTTGATTAACTTGCGACGTAGCTGGGAAGGACTAGCGAAGGTTTCCTGGATGATAGAACCCAGCGTTTTCGCCAAATTACCAACGTCAAGATTTGAAATGGTCAGCGAAATTTTGTATGAAACGGTTTCTAACTCAGTACGCCATGGTGGTGCAACTACGATAAGTATTTCACTTCGCATGGAAGGTGATGTTTTGTTACTCACAATCATCGATAATGGAATAGGAATTAAGAAAGATTTTACTGTCAGTGCTGGCTTGCACAAGCTTTCCGAATTCGGTGCAACTTATTCCTTCACAAAGGGCTTAGAACGCGGCGCCGAACTTTCTATCAGCCTGCCTCTTAATCACTAAATCAAGTAGTAATATTCCAAGGTGCGCGTAAACACCGAGATTCTAAAGGCTCTTGAAAATGAATCGATTGAGATTCTGCGCGAGACAGCGGCTTCATTTCGTAAACCAGTGTTGATGTATTCAATTGGTAAAGACTCCTCCGTATTGCTGCATCTAGCGAAGAAGGCTTTCTATCCAGCACCTATACCTTTTCAGTTGCTGCACATAGATACAACGTGGAAATTCAAAGAAATGATTAGTTTTCGTGACAAAGTTGTTGCCGATAACTCACTCTCTCTTATTGTAAATACAAATAAAGAAGGGGTTGACTCTGGTGTAAACCCTTTTACAACTGGCATTTCTGAGTACACACGCATAATGAAAACTGTTGCATTGCGAGAAGCGCTAGATCATCACCAAATCGATGCTGCAATTGGTGGATCAAGACGAGATGAAGAAAAATCTCGTGCCAAAGAAAGAATTTTTAGTCTGCGCGATGAAGGACATCGTTGGAATCCACGTAATCAACGACCAGAAATGTGGCGCACATACAACACCAGGTTGGCACCGGGCCAGACCATGCGAGTTTTTCCAATCTCTGATTGGACTGAATTAGATGTCTGGCGATACATAGAGCAGGAAAAAATTGAAGTTAATCCCCTTTATTTTGCTAAAGAGCGACCAGTTGTTAAACGTGGAGATCAACTCATCATGGTCGATGATGATCGTTACCCACTCAATGACGGCGAAAAACCCGAAATGCTCGAAGTTCGCTTTAGAACTTTGGGGTGTTATCCACTAACGGCTGCGGTGCAATCGCAGGCAAAAACTATTGAAGAGATAGTAGAAGAAGTTTTTGCAGTAAAACTTAGCGAACGTGCAACGCGACTTATCGATGGTGCGAATGAAGATTCAATGGAGAAGAAGAAGAGCGAGGGGTATTTTTAATGCAGACCTCAGTTCTTCGATTACTTACATGTGGCAGCGTCGATGATGGCAAGAGCACACTCATTGGCAGACTCTTAGTTGAAACAGATAGCGTTCCTCATGACACAGTTGGCGCTGCGCGCACAGTCCGCAGACCTGGATCAACAATTGCAGCGGGTGATATCGATTTCAGTCTTTTAACCGATGGACTTGAAGCCGAACGCGAGCAAGGCATCACAATCGATGTTGCTTATCGTTCTATGTCATTACTAGATGGCAGACGTTTAATCATTTCTGATGCTCCAGGACATGAGCAGTACACGAGAAATATGGCAGTTGCTGCCTCACGAGCAGATATCGCAATTGTGCTTATCGATGCCACAAAAGGAGTTCGCACACAGACGCTGCGCCACCTAATGATCTGTAATCTCATGGGAGTATCTCGGATCATTGTTGCTATAAACAAGCTAGATGCAGTGAGTTACAGCCAAGAGATATTTACAACAATAAAAGATGACTTGCTCACTCACATGTCACGATTTGAACTGCCCGATATTCACTTTATCCCGATCAGCGCACTTGCTGGTGACAACGTTGTATCTGCGAGTACAAATATGCCGTGGTATGCAGGCCAGAGCTTGCTCGAATGCATTCAAGCTTGGCAGTCCAAAAAATCTCATGAATCCACAATGCGTGCTCGCGTGCAATCAATTGTTCGAGCGGAAGATTTTCGAGGCATCAGTACAACGATTCATCGGGGAAAAGTTGCAATCGGTGATCAGGTGCGCATTCATCCGAGCAATCAAGTAGCAACTATTTCGACGATTGTGGCAGATTTTAAGAATGTGGACAGTGCTGATGAAGGCGATGCAGTTACGTTAGTTCTTCAACCAGAAGTGGACATTACTCGCGGTGATTTAATTGCATCAATTAATGAAGAAATTGCAGCCAGTGACCGCTTTAGCGCACACCTGGTTTGGCTAAATGAAGAGGCGTTGATCCATAGTCGTTCTTACTTACTGATATCGGGTCCAACTCAGATTCCAGTGATTGTGACAAAGATTAGACACAGCATTGATGTAAATACTGGCGAGGAAAAACCTGCCAATACCCTTGTCATGAATGAAATTGGTGTTGTTGAAATTGCAACTAATGCACCCCTTGCTTTATTGCCATACACAGAGTCTCGAGAATTTGGAAACTTTATTCTTGTCGATCGCCTGACATCACAGAGTATCGGCGCCGGAATGATTCGCCATGCGCTTCGTCGTGGTGAAAACATTACGTATCAATCTTATGAAATTGATAAATCAGCGCGAGAGAGTGCAAAGAATCAACGAGCAAAACTAATTTGGCTTACAGGTTTATCTGGATCAGGAAAATCTACTATTGCAAATGCCTTAGAGAAGAGATTGCACGCCCTGGGCATGCACTCCTATGTGTTAGATGGCGATAACTTACGTATGGGGTTAAACGTAGATTTAGGCTTTACCGCCGAAGATCGAGCGGAAAACGTGCGACGTGTATCTGAGGTAGGCAAATTGATGCTTGATGCTGGTCTCATTGTTATTACGGCGCTCGTGAGTCCATTTGAAGTGGACCGCCAACGTGCACGTTCTAATTTTAACGAAGGCGATTTCATTGAAGTCTTTGTTGATACACCTGTAGAGGTTTGTATTTCGCGTGATCCAAAAGGTCTCTACAAAAAAGCTTCGCAAGGACAGATCCCAAACTTCACTGGAGTGGGACAAGATTATGAAAGACCCACGAATCCAGAATTAACAATAAATGGTCAAGAAGATATCCAAGTAATTACTGAACAGATATTAAGATTCATCCTATGAATTGGATTTTCTTCGCACTAGCCGGCTCAATAGCCCAACTCATTGATGGAACACTTGGAATGGGTTTTGGTTTAACAAGTTCAACGCTACTTGTCACTCTAGGAGCATCAGCCGCTGTGGCATCGGCTGCGGTTCATGCTGCCGAAATAGGGACCACATTAGTTTCTGGTGCATCTCATTGGCATGCAGATAATGTGGATAAGAAGATCCTCAAGCAACTCGCTATCCCAGGAGGCATCGGCGCGATTTTGGGAGCGACCTTTCTTTCTTCAATTGATTTATCTAGCGCCAAAGTATTTATCTCGACACTGCTCTTACTCTTAGGTTTCTTACTTCTCTATCGCAATATCTTTACCTTTGCACCCCAACCAACCTCCGTTGAAATTACAAATCCTCGCTATTTCACATACTTAGGTTTTACCGGTGGTTTTGTCGATGCATCAGGAGGCGGGGGATGGGGTCCAATTGTGACTCCAACAATGATGACCACAACTGCTGTAGAACCAAGAAAAATAATTGGAACTGTCAGTGCAGCTGAATTTATCGTTGCGGTTTCGGCAAGTGTCGGATTTCTAATAAATATCAATCGCCTAGATATTAACTGGGCCGTAGTTGGTGGATTGGGGCTAGGCGGGTCGATTATGGCGCCAATTGCAGCCCGAATCGTTGTTAAATTGCCACGCAAACAAATCGGAATTCTTGTGGGATTAGCTGTAATTATTATTAACGGATTTAGAATTATTTCAAGCTAAGTTAAATCCTTAATCTCCACACCCTTGTGCTGTAGTTTTTTACATAAGGATTTGTATTTAGCATCAAAACGCTCTGGATCTTTCACTTGAGTGCGCCAGCTGCCAATATGCAATCGTTCCGCACTCAACGTTGCATCAAAGTACTCGTGGATTTCAGTGGCATCATCTAATTTCAAGAAATCTAATATTTTTTTATAAGTATTATCCCTATCGTGAACAACGAGATCTTCAATCCGATACTCATGAACACTTTTCTTATCCACTTTTGTTAGTGCTTGTGCCGATTTGAGCATGCGATTAGCCCACCACGATAACCCCTCGTATGGATCATTCGGACCCCATGCTTCTTTGGCAATCGATTGGGCAACATCTCGTCCATCTCGAATCACATTAATAAAGCGTGCATCTGGCAGTAATTTCTGAATTTGATGAGAATGCATCATATTTACGGGAGTTGAATCACCAAAATATTTTATATCTGAATTTTTGATTTGTGCTTTCGCCAGAGAGTAAAAAAACTCTCTCGAGGAACCGGCTGGATCTGCTTTAAATGAATGAAGAAATTTTTCGTAAACCTCTTGTACAACTTCTTGAGGAATGGATTGAACTAAGCCGCGTGGCTTTCCTGCCTTACCGGTTTCACTCCACCAGCGTCCAAACAAATTGTGCGTGAAAAAATGCATTCTATTTCTTCCGATTAATGGCAGAACCTTTGTAACTAGGTTAAAACGATATCCATGTAAATCTTCTTCGACGGAGAAAGGCCTGTGGTAAACCAGGTCGAGCAAACCGTGGCGGCTGGTCATGAATTTAATTTCTCGGGGCAAGCTTGCGTGAAATTGTGGATGACGCTGCAATAAATTTAGAGTGATAGTCGTACCACTGCGTCCAGTACCGCCAATAAAAACCGGAGAAAAATTCATAGCCACGAATGCATTCTAGACTTCGATAGATGCCAATCTTCGGTTTACTCTTAGGTTATGAGGCATTCACCGAACAATCACAAGGTTATACCTGTATTTGTGGGCGGAACTGGGCGTAGCGGCACAACAGTTATGGGTGATTTGCTGGATTGTCATGAACAGATAAGAACGAGTGTTCCGATTGAAATTAAATTTCTAGCAAATAAATCTGGATTGCTCCAACTAGTTTTCGGAAGAGATACTTTAGATTCTCAAAAGAAAATCGGAATCTTTAATCTTAGGGCTCAACGCAGAAAGAGGATTAGCGAGCGAGAAAAGTTTGCGAAAATTCAAAGTGAGTTTATTGATCGAATTTGGAATTCCTGGTGGGATATAGATGCACCTCCTCCACATGGCCGGGGCCTTCAATCCGGAATTTCAAAAGGAAAATTAGAGTACTTAATCAATAGGTTACTCAGGGATTTACGGATAAATAGGATCTGGGCAGCACGTAGATTTATGCGCGATTTCATAAGTTCACAAGATGCCCACCAGAACCAGAAGTACTGGGTAGAAACAACACCGCTCAATATTGCCCAAGCTCGAAGAATTAAAAAATTATTTCCTAACGCGCTTTTTATCAATATGGTTAGAGATCCACGAGATGTTATTGCTTCATTGCTGACCAAAAATTGGGGACCAACCACACCCCTTGAAGGACTTGAGTGGATTGAAAAACGTCTGATTAATGCACACACAGCGCTGCGCGAAATACCTGCAAAGGCACAGATTACGATCGCATTAGAAGATTTGGCAATCAATCATCGAGAGCGTACATATCAATCTCTTCTTAAATTTCTGAATCTAGAAGATAGTTTGGCAATGCAAGAATTTTTCCAAACTCAACTTACTGCGCAGGCTGCAACAAGTGGACGTTGGAGAGAAGAGATTGCTACACCCGAATTTTTAGCGGGTTATGCCGAGTTAGAGAAAAAACTAAAGGCACTAACTTACTGAAGGTAAATGGCGTAGGTATCGGCTTCTTGGCCTTCTTTTCTTTTTTCATACCCGTTTAACAATCATCGCAGCGCCTTGTCCTACGCCAATACAGAGTGTGGCAAGCCCAAACTCTTGATCATCTGCTCGAAGACGCGAAGTATCTAAAAACGCCCATACCTAAGCCTGACTTCTGTCAGTTCATATCCCACAACATGTTCGTGGGATAACCTTTGAACATTCAACTATGTAAGGAGTATGGCCATGGCTGTTGCTAAGAAATCTGCTAAAGCTCCCGCAGCGCGATCAGGTAATGATGGAATTGATTGGCGTTCGCTCTATCTCTATGCGGTATGTCTCATCACTCTGCTTGTTGTACTTTTTTCAACAGTGTCGCTGATCAACGCGATTATAAATTCGGTCTTTCCTGATCCCGCATATTTAGATCCATACGCAAAGCCTGAGAACGCACCCTCTCCTGTGCTTTTGGACCAACAAGAGCGAGATAATCAAATACGGGCGATCAAGAACATCTTCACATCATTTACAACTATCGCTGTTGCTACTCCGCTCTATATCTATCACTGGCGCCAGACCAAGAAATAACCCAACGAATGTGGACCCCGTTCAGTATGCTCGGACAGGATCGGGACAGGGGTTGATGTGGCTAAGCAGTTCATTTATCCATTTACATTTGGTGACAAAAGTAAATCTGACCTGCTCGGTGGCAAGGGTGCAAATATTGCCGAGATGGTGCAGATGGGTTTACCCGTTCCCCCAGGTTTTACTATTACAACGGAAGCCTGCCGCGAGTTTTTAACTACTGGATTAGTTCCGGCGCAATTACACGAACAAATCACAGCATCTCTTTCAAATTTAGAAAAGATTGTCGGAAAGAACTTTGGCGATGCCAATAATCCGCTTCTAGTATCAGTCAGATCTGGTGCGAAACACTCGATGCCAGGAATGATGGAAACAGTATTAAATGTTGGAATCACGCCACAAGTTGCTGAAGCGATGGCCAAATCTTCCGGAAATGAAAAATTTGCCTGGGATTCTTACCGCAGATTCATAGACATGTTTGGCCGAATTGTCTGTGATTTACCTGATGAGATTGTGCATACAGTTGAGAACAAATATCTACAAAAAGCAGGAGTAAAAGTTGTAGCCGATCTTGGTGCATCTGAACTTAAAGCGATGGCCGCAGATTTAATTGTGGAAATTGAAAAATTTACAGGCAAAACTTTTCCGAAAGACCCTATCGATCACTTAACGCAATCGATTGAAGCAGTCTTTAAATCCTGGAACTCCGAACGCGCACAGTTATATCGCCGCCGCGAACGCATTGCCTCTGATCTTGGAACAGCAGTAAATATTCAATCGATGGTCTTTGGAAATCTCAGTGATGATTCAGGAACAGGTGTTGCCTTCACCAGAAACCCTGCAACGGGTGAAAAAGGAAGTTATGGCGATTACTTAGATCGAGCACAAGGCGAAGATGTCGTTGCTGGTATTCGAAACACAATGTCGCTAATAGATATGTCTAAGAAAGAACCAGTTGTACACGCTGAATTAGAACGCCTCATGAAGACTTTAGAAGATCATTACCGAGATCTTTGCGATATCGAATTTACTGTCGAACGCGGCAAGTTATGGATATTGCAAACCAGAGTGGGAAAGCGCACCGCAGAGGCGGCTTTTCGTATTGCAACGCAATTAGTTGATGAAGGCAAAATTTCTATGGACGAAGCGCTGCTTCGAACATCTGGTGATCAATTAGCTCAGTTAATGTTTCCACAATTTGATTTAAGCGCAGAACGAAATTTAATTGCTACCGGTATCCCAGCATCGCCAGGAGCCGCAGTTGGTGAAGTTGTCTTTAATTCAAAGAGAGCATTTGATTTAGCAAAAGCGGGGCGAAAAGTTATTTTGGTTCGCCGCGAAACTAGCCCAGATGATTTAGTCGGAATGGTTGCTGCCGAAGGAATTTTAACGAGCCGCGGAGGAAAAACTTCCCACGCCGCAGTAGTTGCTCGCGGCATGGGAAAGACTGCGGTGTGTGGCACGGAAAGTATTACGGTAGATGAAAAATTATTGCAATTTACATCGGGAGATTTAATTGTTCGAGAGGGAGAAGTTATCTCGATCGATGGCACCACTGGTTCTGTTTATTTAGGAGAGCTACCAGTGACTCAATCACCAGTTACTTCCTATTTAGAAGGCACCATCTTGGCCACTTCCGCAGATGCAACACCAGTTGTTAAGGCCGTCGATCGAATTTTGCAGCACGCAGATGAGATTCGAAAACTTTATGTGCGAGCAAACGCTGATACACCAGAGGATGCAATGCGCGCCAGAACTCTTGGAGCACAAGGAATTGGCTTGTGCCGAACAGAACATATGTTCTTAGGTGAGCGCCGTTCGTATGTTGAACGAGTTGTTTTGGCAGATAACGAGAGCGAACAAAATGCAGTTATTGCTGAGATGCAACCGTTACAACAAGCAGATTTTGTAGGCATTCTTACAGCAATGTCTGGATTACCCGTAACAATTCGATTATTAGATCCACCATTACATGAGTTCTTACCTGATCTCGCAACCATGAGCGCTGAGATGGCAAGAGCAGAAGCGCTCAACGAAAGTATTTCACCAAGAGATAAAGCAATCTTTGCTGCAGTAAAACGCCTGCACGAATCAAATCCAATGTTGGGACTTCGCGGAGTTCGCCTTGGAATATTGATTCCAGAACTATTTAAGATGCAGGTTCGAGCACTGGTACTTGCCAGTCTTGAAGTCAAAGCTGCAGGCTTTGATCCGAAGCCAGAAATTATGGTTCCACTCGTTGCTACTCAACGCGAACTCTTGTATTTGCGCGAAAGCTTAGAAACCGAAATCAAAAAGACTTTAGCCGGCGCCCAATTAGAGATTCCGATTGGCACAATGATTGAAACTCCACGTGCTGCAATCACAGCCACACGACTTGCAGATTATGCGGACTTCTTCTCATTTGGTACCAATGATTTAACGCAATTAACGTGGGCATTTAGCCGAGATGATGTTGAATCCACATTCTTGCCGCGATATTTGGATTTAGAGTTACTGCCATTTAATCCATTTGAATCATTAGACCAAGATGGCGTCGGTCTCTTAGTAACTATTGCCAGAGACCAAGCACGTGCCTATCGCAAAGATTTCAAACTCGGTGTGTGTGGTGAACACGGGGGAGATCCACGAAGTATTCACTTCTTCCATAACTTAAATCTCGATTATGTTTCCTGCTCTCCATTTAGAGTCCCAGTTGCACGGCTGGAATCAGGGCGAGCCAAGGTACTCAAGAGTTAAATTTCGGACATTAATGAAGGTTCGCGATAATTTGTGCGTGCAGAAAATACTCACGAGTATGAAATTTCTTAATTTTAAGCACTGATAATCCTTGCAATCTGAGTGCCATCTCTTACTATTCACCTAATCTTTCGGGAAAGGGAGGGTTTATATGTCAGATTCAAATAATCAAAAATTAGAACGTGGCTTGGGATTTAAAGGTCTCTTATCACTTGCTCTAAGTGACATTACGCCAATGGCTTCACTCTTGGTAACAGCCGGAGCGGTGCTTGCTTTATCAGGAACTGCTGGTGTTTGGGCATTCTCACTTGGATGCTTAATTGCTATCACAGTTGCAATGAGCATGGCAGAACTTGGTTCAATGTATCCAACAGCTGGTGGCCTTTTCTTTATCGTAAATAAAGTTCTTGGCCGACCAATTGGATTCCTTGCGATGATTAACTATGTTCTTCAAGGAATCTTCATCCCTGCAACACTCGCACTTGGAATTGGAACATACTTACACTCCCTGAACTCTTCCATTCCAGTTAATGCTTCCTCAGCTATCGGTATGGCAATCATTACGATTTTGGCAGTATTTAGAATCCATGTGAGTGCAATCATCGTAACAATCTGTCTTGCCGTCGAAGGCATCGTTTTGGCGCTAATTATTGGTGTGGGACTTTTCAACTGGAATCAACCATTATCAATTGTTACCGACCCAGTAAGCCTGCAAGATGGAAAATTGGGATCTGTTGCTGGAGCAGCGATTGTGGCAGCTATCGCCTCATCACTCTTCTCAGTTAACGGTTACGACAGTGCAATTAACTTCTCTGAAGAGGTTAAAGGCAATGCTCGCAGTATTGGTCGCGCAGTTATGTACTCCGCTCTCGTCGGCGTCGCCCTCGAATTGACTGCTTTCACATTCGGTCTTTTTGGTACACGCGACTTAGGTGCATACCTTGCCAGCTCAACACCATTTACTGACTCAGTAACAACTGCTCTTGGTGAAAATGCCGGACAGGCTGTTTTGGTTGGTGCATTATTCGCAATCGTGAATGCGACCCTTGCAATCACACTTCAATTTGCTCGAGTCTTATGGGCAAGTGGACGCGATAAAGCATGGCCAAATCCAATCAATGAGTTCCTCGGAAAAGTACATCCAAAATTCCGTTCCCCATGGGCTGCAACTCTTGTCATTGGAACAGTGGCAACCGTCTTCTGTGCGAAGTCTTCACTGATTTCGACAGTTACTTTCACCGCAGTTTTGATCATTATTTTGTACGCATTGATCGCAATTGCAGCCCTTGTAAGCCGCGTTAAGAACAAGGATGCAGAACGTCCATTCAAGATGATGTTCTGGCCTATCCCACCAATTATCACCATCCTTGGTGTTGGCTTAACACTTACAAAGCAGAAGACAAGCGATTTGAAGATTATTCTGATCATCGCCTTGGTCTCACTTGTTTACTACTTCCTCTATCTCAATCGTTCAAAGCACAGCCGTTGGGTTCCACATAATCCTGCTCTTATGGATAAGTAGGGCTAGTCCAACACAAGAAAAACTCATTAAACTGAAGGGGTTGGTCACAGTGGCCAACCCCTTCACTAATGAAATTTACGGGGAGCGATATGGATCTTGAGAATTTTTCTGAAATCGACAAAAGTAATCTGCCTAAGTTAAAACAGTATTGGGATTACTTGCAGTCATATCGTGCAAAAGTAAATGAGTCAGAGCTCATTAGTTCAGACATTGCCAATATTTTTACCTCACCACTGGATGGTGAGAAGTGAGTAAAGAATTGCACAAACTTTCAATCGCACAAGTTAGCAAGTTGCTCAAAAAGAAAGACGTATCTCCTGTAGAGCTGACAAAGATTTGCTTAGATAGAATTGAAGAATTTAACCCAAAGCTCAACGCCTTTATCGCGGTGTATTCAGATGAAGCGATGAAGCAAGCAAAAAAAGCTGAAGGCGAAATAGCACGCAATAAATACAAGGGAAAATTACATGGCGTACCTCTAGCCATCAAGGACAACATTTACTTTGCCGATCGTGTAACAACGATGGGATCAAAGATTCATAAAGATTTCGTCTCAGATTTCGATGCAACAACTGTTGTAAAACTTCGCGAAAGTGGAGCAATTTTTCTAGGCAAAACAAACATGCACGAGTACGCACTCGGTGCGACAACAGATAATCCACATTACGGAACCTGTCGCAATCCTTGGCATCTAGGAAAGATTCCTGGCGGCTCTAGTGGTGGATCTGCGGCCGCTGTCTCTGCATTCTTGGCATACGGCGCACTCGGAACAGATACCTCTGGTTCGATTCGTGTACCTGCTGCCGCCTGTGGTCTTGTTGGACTTAAAGCCACATATGGACGAGTGAGTAAATACGGATGTTTCCCAGAAGCGTGGAGTCTTGATCACATTGGACCGCTGACGCGCACAGTCGAAGATGCTGCGATTATCTTTGATGCAATTAGCGGCGGCGATAAGAATGATCCAACATGTTTAGATTTAAAACCAACAAAACTAGCTAAAAAAATTGATGGCGACCTGAGCAAGTTAACTATCGGAATCGAAGAAGAGTTCTTTTTTCACTTCACTGATGCTGAAATCGAGCGCCAGGTACGAGCCACAATTAAAACATTGCAAAAGATGGGCGCAAAAGTTAAGACCGTTAAGATTCCGTCGTTAAAAGATGCGTTTTGGGCGTTAACAATTATTGATACCTCAGAAACCACATCAGTGCACCAACCACTCATGAAGGATCGTGCAGGTGACTATGGCACTGATGTTCGCTTCCTCATTGAGTGCGGCTATCTTCCTTCGGCTGTTGATTATTTGCAGGCTCTGCAGTTACGTCGAATAATCCAAAAAGAGGTAAGTGATGTATTCGAAGAGATCGATGTATTACTTGCTCCAACTCTTCCAAGTAAGACTCCATCGGTTGGCGAACTAACGAGTGTCATTAACGGAAAATCAGTTGACACTATTGAAACCTGTATGCACAACGTTGGTCCTGGCAATTTACTTGGTCTCCCATCTATTTCAATGCCGTGCGGAATTGTTGACGGAATTCCTGTGGGAATCGAAATCATTGGTGCACCATTGCAAGAGTTAAATGTGTTAAACCTTGCTCAAGCTTTGGAATCAACTAATCCACTCGGCGGAAAAATTCCTACTGCCTACCTCACATGAGTTCAGCGTCGCCTTCGGGCTTACCTCGCGCACGTGCGTTAGGAATTGAATTCCCAGGAAAACCTGGAACACACAATGCAATTACTGATGTGCCCGGAGTTGAAGTTGGCTATGTAACAAAGATTGAAGGCCAAAACATTCGAACTGGTGTCACGGCTATTTTGCCGCGCGGAAAAGAAGGTGTTGGAAGTGCATGCGCAGCAGCTTTCTATTCCTTAAATGGCAATGGAGAGATGACAGGAACAATTTGGATTGAAGAGTCCGGATCCCTTTCGATGCCAATTCTGATTACAAATACCCACGCGGTTGGTCAGGTACACAGTGGAGTTATTGAATGGGTCGTTGAAAATAAACCATCCGTTGCAGCGCAATGGCTCTTGCCAGTTGTAGCTGAAACATGGGATGGATATCTCAATGAAATCAACAAGATTGTTATTACAAAAGATGATGCTAAGAAAGCAATAAATTCTGCAGCTTCTGGTCTTATTGAAGAAGGATCAGTTGGCGGTGGAACTGGTATGAATTGTTATCAATACAAAGGTGGTTCTGGAACATCATCTCGAAGCGTTAAATATGCCGACAAGAACTACACGGTCGGCGCATTTGTGCAAGCCAATTTTGGAAGCCGCGAAGAGTTATCTATTCGAGGCGTTTCTATCGATCACTCATTGACTCCCAATCCAATTGCGCACCTAGATTGGTTTGAGAAAGATCAGAAAAGAACAGGCGCACCAGGTGGTGCAGGTTCAGTCATTGTCATCATTGCAACAGATGCACCTCTGCTGCCGCTTCAATGCAAAGCACTTGCCAAACGCGTTCCACTCGGACTTGCTCGTACGGGTACTGCCGGAAGTCACTTTTCTGGAGATATTTTCTTAGCATTTTCAGCAGCCAACAAAGGTTCCTTTGCAAGCAACTTTCCAATCGGGGATGCAACAAATACTGACTTTGATACATCAATTTCTATTCCGTGGGGCCGAATGGATGAGTTTTATACAGCAACGGTTCAAGCGGTTGAAGAAGCAGTGATTAACGCATTAGTAGTTAACAAAGATATGGAAGGCCGAGATGGGCACAAGAGTTATGCCCTGAAGTTAGATTGGTAAAACTTACTTAATAAACTCTTTATGAGTAGTGATCTCATCTAGAAATTGCATATTTGGCTCAACACCAATTCCGGGACCAGTTGGCACAGTTAAATAACCATCATCCATAACAAATGGAACCGTAATATCTTCTTTGTAATATCGAGCAGAGGCTGATGTATCACCGGGCAAAGTAAATCCAGGAAGCGCAGCTAGTGCCAAGTTTGCTGCTCTGCCGATTCCGGTTTCTAGCATTCCGCCACACCAGACTGGAATCTTATTTTTAACACATAGGTCATGGATCTTTACTGACTCGATGTATCCACCAACTCGACCAGGTTTAATATTTATGACAGTCGTTGCCTTCAGAGCCAAAGCATCTTCTGCTGAGTGAAGTGAAATAATTGATTCATCTAAACAAATTGGTGTTTTAACTTCCTTTGCAAGGGCTGCGTGCCCCAAAATATCGTGCTCATCTAGTGGCTGTTCGATTAATAACAAATTGAACTCATCAAGTTTTGCTAAGTGCTTGCCGTCATTTCTTGAATACGCTTGGTTTGCATCGACTTGAAGAGGAATGTTCGGATGTAAATTTCTAATATGTTTGACTGCTTCAATATCCCAGCCTGGTTCAATCTTTAACTTTATTCGCCGATATCCTGCATCCACATAGGATTTAACTTCTTCAGCTAGCGCCTCTAAATTATTTGCAATTCCAACTGAAACGCCACATTCGACTCTATCTTTTGTCGCCCCAAGATAGCTTGCCAGTGAAGTATTTTGGCTACGAAGCTGCGCATCTAGAACGGCAGTTTCAAGAGCAGCTTTTGCCATCTGCCCACCTAGGAATGGTTTTAAAATAACTGGAACTTCTTCTGCGGTGATTTCTGCTTTGCTCTTTAGCGCTGGGATTAAAAATCGCTTCATCAAATCAAGGCAACCCGTAACGTATTCGGGGGAGTACAGCGGTTCAGACATAGCAACACACTCTGCCCAGCCAGTTATGCCATTGTCATCTACAACTTTGATCATTAATACTTCACGCGAAGTTTGAGTACCAAATGAGGTTCTAAATGGGCGAACTAGGGGTAAATGAATTATTCGTAATTCAATTTCAGAGAGTTTCATATCTGCACAACGTACTCGTTATTTTCCGAAAAACCAATCACTTTGCCATTACGGGCCAGTACGTCCATAAACTCTTCTCGTACCTTTCGTCGCCATCGTAAATTCTCTGGTAAATCTTTACCTCTAATCGCCACGATGTCACGTGGAATTGCAATGAGTACGGCTGACTCTTCTGGAGTAGTAATTACACTCCTTGAAACTGGTGTTTCGCCAACTATCTTCCAGCTTGCCATTACACGATCAGTCTCGTCACCGCTATTTACCGCATCTGGCATCTCTCCATAAAAATTTGGGTAATACGCCTTGATGTCTACACCGAGTTTGAGCAGATTGAGTTTGGCATTTCGTGCAACTAGTGGATCAAATGTCCACGTAATTTCCTGATAATTATTTTGTTTGGCCCATTTGTATTGATCTACTTTTAACGCATACCCAATACCTTGATCTCGGTATTTCTCTACAACTGCTGCCATATGTGAGTGAAGATGCAGGCCGCCAGTTGTGGCCGGAAACGCGAAGGCTGCTCCTATACATTGCCCATCAATAAATGCACCAGATAAATAAGCACCACTGTGAATCATCGCGTGTAATAAATTGGGTGTTATCTCGCTGCCGTTATCTCTGGCCCACGTTTGATCAAAAATCATTCGACCTAAAGTCTGATCAGGTAGTGACGTTAATGGGCGAATACTCAGATTTAAACTCACATGGCAAGCATAAAGGCATTAATGATTTTAAGGAATAGAAGTTGTACACAGTTAAGTAATTTATTTAATTTCGCGGTACGCATTCAATCTAGATTCCCAATTGCGTACCGCTGTAGCTCATTGGATAGAGCATCCCTCTCACTAAGGGAATTGTAGCGGGTTCGATCCCCGTCAGCGGTACGCACACTAAGTAGCCTTACGCTTTGTCGCGTAGGGCTACTTTTTATTGCAAACAAAAACCCCGCCATCATGACGGGGTTTTTGCCTTAACCTCTACGTAGAGTTGAGCACTCGGTTGACTAAGTCGAGTACGTGAAACCCTAGCTTTGCGATAACTTTTTTGCTAACTCACGCTCAGTAATTTTAAGTTACCCAGAGTAACAATTTCGCAAAGCGCACTACGCTAATCACATGACGCAGAGACAAGAGTTCCGAGTACTACGCACCTACAGCGATTTCGAACTCCGCGAA
>CAFBMS010000004.1_pt1 | contig 37292 bp, 36 predicted proteins | sample 7269031 | NCBI WGS metagenome assembly CAFBMS01 (sample SAMEA6814072, study PRJEB35770) | uncultured Candidatus Planktophila sp. | biome: Freshwater; feature: Freshwater reservoir; material: water | place: Czech Republic | collected 2017-05-23 | depth 30m m
GCTAGTGCGGGAGCAAATCCCCAACCTGCAATTGGCATTGGAAAATTCCAGGGAACAATAATGCCAACAACTCCGAGGGGTTCTTTAAATGTGACGTCGATACCACCAGGAACTGGAATTTGTCGACCGAATAAACGTTCAGGAGCGGCGGCGTAATACATAAGCGTGTTGGCAACATTGTCAGCTTCCCACAGCGCATTTCCACGAGTGTGGCCTGAGTTTGTAATTTCGATTTGAGCTAACTCTTCGCGATGATCTGTAACTATTTGTGAGAAAGCACGGAGTAAACGCGCACGTTCCCCGGGAGTAACGTTTTTCCAACTTTCAAAAGCTTTTGCAGCTTTGGCAATAGCAGCATCAGTCTCTTCTAATCCTAGAAGATCGACTGTTTCTACAATGCTTTCATTTGCTGGGTTTATTACGTCATACGTAGATGGCACTTATTAAAACCTTTCGAAGTTACGGAATAATTCCCAGTCTGTGACTGCTTTTGCATACGCAGAGATTTCAACGCGAGCCATATTTGCATAGTGGGCTTGGACTTCATCGCCAAAAGTTTGCTTAACCCATGCGCTCTTTTCCCAGAGATCAAGGGCTTCGTTCATGGTTGAAGGTACACGGGGAGAGTTTGAAACATATGCATTGCCCGTAAAGGCTGGCTCTAGTTTCATCTTCTTATTTATTCCATCTAGACCGGCAGCAATAATTCCTGCAACGGCCAAGTACGGATTGACATCTCCGCCAGGTATACGGTTTTCAAGTCGCAAGCCAGCGCCATGACCAACAAGTCGGAAAGCGCATGTGCGGTTATCTCGTCCCCAACGTATTGCCGTTGGTGCAAATGATCCAGGAACGTAGCGCTTATAAGAGTTGATATTTGGTGCAAAGAGAAGTGAAAGCTCGCGCATGTGCTCGAGTTGGCCAGCGATAAATTGGCGACCGAGTTCTGACATGCCGTGCTCTTTATCTGAATCATCTGTCATGACTAATTCACCGTTAAGACCACGGAAAGATAAGTGAATGTGTGAAGAGTTACCTTCACGTTCATTTGGCTTAGCCATAAATGTCAACGCGTATCCTGCTTCGGCTGCGATTTCTTTGGCACCATTTTTATAGATGACGTGCTGATCACAATTTGAAAGGGCATCTGAATACTTAAATGCAATTTCGTGCTGTCCAAGGTTGCATTCACCCTTGACGGATTCAACTGTCATGCCGGCTGCCGACATACCAAGACGAATTTCGCGAAGTAGTGGCTCGATACGTGAGCCTCCCAGAATTGAGTAATCGACGTTGTATTGATTAACCGGAGTCAGATCGCGGTACGCCTTATCCCAGGCCTCTTCGTACGTATCTTTGTATACAACGAATTCAAGTTCAGTACCGCACATTGCCTGCATTCCAGCTTTTTCTAATTCAGCTATTTGCTTGCGAAGAATTTGGCGCGGGGATGCAACAACAGGGGAGTGATCTAGCCACTGCACATCTGCAAGAACAAGTGCTGCACCTTCTTGCCATGGAATAAGGCGAAGAGTATTGAAATCTGGCGCGAGTTCGAAATCGCTATACCCTCGTTCCCAAGAAGACATTTCATAACCTTGCACGGTGTTCATGTCCACATCTACTGCAAGTAAATAGTTGCAACCTTCGGTGCCATGCTTGAGCACTTCGTTGAGGAAGTGATCTCCGTGAATTCTTTTGCCAGTAAGGCGACCCTGCATATCAGTCATTGCAACAACGACCGTGTCGATTGCACCGGATTGGATGGCAGCGGTTAATTCTTCAATCGATAATGAACTCATGGTGGCGAGTATTCCATCTCGATGCGAAATTAGTAAGCGCGCTGGCTCTTATTGAGCCGTCATACCGCCATCGGCTGAAATTACTGACCCCGTAATGAAGGAAGCTTCGTCAGAGGCTAAGAAAAGGACTAGATGGGCTATTTCTCGGCTGGTTCCCGGACGACCGATTGGCTGGAAAGCGCCAATGTTTTTATAGACGTGATCAATTCCTCCGAGCAACTCGGCGTGCGCATAATTGATCGGCGTATCTACCCACCCGGGACAAATTGCGTTGCATCTAATTCCTTGTTTTGCATAGTCAAGTGCGAGACCGCGAGTGAGCATTACAACTGCGCCTTTGGATGCAGAATAAACACTTAAGAAAGGTTCACTGACTAAACCATTACAGCTAGACATATTTACGATTGCACCCCAAGAATTTTTTAACATGTGCGGAATCGCAGCGCGAGATAAGTACATCATTCCCAGAACATTTACATTCATGGTTCTTTGCATAGTTTCATCTGTCACTTCATGAAAAACACCAGGCAGATTTACACCCGCATTGTTAACCAAAATATCTACTGCGCCATAACGTTCAACGGTGTCTTCGACAATAGCTGTGCATTGATCTGACTTAGAAATATCAATTGTAAAAGCACTGGCTTTCCCGCCAACTTTTGTAATTGCATCAGCAGTAGTTTTTGCTGCGCTTTCATTGATGTCCGCGCATACAACCGTGGCACCTTCTTCTGCCAAGCGAATTGCAGATGCTTCTCCTATGCCTGAACCCGCACCAGTAACAATTGCAACTCGTCCATCAACTCTTCCTGACATTTTTACTCCTTTAAAAGTTATATGCAAATAGTAATCCCGCCACCTCTAGAGAACTAGAGGTGGCGGGATTACTCGTTTAATCTACTTAGTTAGTTGCCAACCGTACGAACAACTCCCTTGAAATGCTTATGAGCAGACACCCACCACCAGATCATGGCGCCACCAAGGACGACCAGAAAGGCAACAGGTGTGTAGTTAGCAGAGAGGATCTTAAAGTCTGCTGACCACCAGACACCTGCAGGTGTAGTTGGAAGACAGAAGTAAACGGTGAGGATCGCAATTTCGAGAACTGCAATCGGTGCCATCCACTTCCACTTCTTTCCAAGGTTCCATTCTCCTTGCTTGAATGCATCACCTTTGCGCCAACGTAACCAAATTGGAATTGCAAAGGATCCGAAGAGACCGATTACAGCCATTGAGGTAACTGCAAAGAATGCAACTGCAGACCACACAGCAGGCAGGGCGATTACCAGCGCCGCGAAACCAAGACCGAAAGCAGCATGCGATGGGTTATGGTTTTTATCAAGCTTTGTCCAGTACTTGTGACCAGGCACTGCGCGATCGCGAGAAAAAGCGAACAACATACGTGATCCTGCAGTTACGCAAGACATGCCGCAAAAGAATTGTCCGACACAAGTAATAATCAGAATAATCTTTGCCCAACCCGTGGATAGGGCTGTTACGAAGATAGCCTGTGAGATTCCACCAGCTGCAGTGATTCCAGCTTCATCTGTTGCAGCATAAAGGAATGCAAGAAGCAAGATCCAGCCAGCAACAGCAGAGTAAGCAATGGATTTCCATAACCCTTGTGCTGCTGCCTTAGTTGCTTGGCCAGTCTCTTCAGAAACGTGAGCCGATGCATCGAAGCCGGTAATTGTGTACTGAGTTAGCAAGAAACCAATTGGAAGAACGTAGAACCAATAGTTGCCAAATCCACTGTTATTAATCTGATGTGTAAATACCCAAGAAGTTGATTGATGTTTAGCAGGTATAAGAACCAGAATTAGAATTACTGCTGTAACTCCGCCCACGTGCCACCAGACATTTATGCTTTGCAGGCGATGGATGATTTTTGCGCCATAAATGTTCATAGCGATGTGAAGCAAAAGCGTCACAGCAAAGACCGCGAAGACTAGCTTTAAATTGCCGGGATCAACTGAACTATTAAATAGGTTTGCTGTGTACACGAAGAAGTTAGCAAATCCGTAATCAACACCTGCTGTTACGGCAATTAAACCCATGAGGTTTAGCCAACCAGTTATCCAACCGTGAACTGGCTTACCTAGATTTAACGCCCAGTAGTAAATACCGCCAGCTGTTGGCATCGCAGATAAGAGTTCTGCCATAACCAGGCCGACAATCATGATTAAGCTAGCAATAACTGGCCAACCGATTGAAATCGCTACAGGACCGCCGTTATTCCATGCCTGAGCAAATGTTGTGAAACATCCGGAAAGAATTGAAATAATTGAAAATGAAATTGCAAAGTTGTGGAATCCGCTCCACTTGCGATCGAATTCTTGCTTGTAACCGAGTTCTGCTAATTTCTTAGCATCGGCATCGTGGTCATTAACCAAGTTGTTCGCCTCCTAAAGCCTGTTCATATTTAAACCGGGCGGTCTAAATAAGTTGGTGCTAGTTCGATGAGGGGCATCGAGGTACTCTTTCTACCTCATAGTGTGACCTGAGCGACAGGGGTTTAAGGTTAAATGTGCCGGCTATTAGGTTTCGTGTCGCACGACAAGCAGACATTTGACCACGCGGTAGGGACAGATTTCAATGAATTTGTAACGCTCTCATCTGTTCATTGCGATGGTTGGGGCGTCGCAACGATCAACCACGACGAAAGCGTTGCACACGTTATTCGCCAACCTGAGGCCGCAGAAAAGAGCCAAGGGTTTTCAAGTGCAATAGAAAAATCTATTTCTGATGGCGGCCTACTACATCTTCGCTGGGCAACGGCCGGATTGCCAGTAAGTGAGAACAACACCCACCCTTTTGCCTACCAAGATATTTCTTTTATTCATAACGGGGCGACCTATCCACCAGCTGCTCTTGAAGCACAAATATCTTCTGAGTTACTTCCACTTATTCAGGGCGATACAGATAGTGAACGATATTTCTACTTTGTTATTTCGAAGATTGAAGAACTTGGTTTTGTAGAAGGGTGCAAAGCAGCGGCAAATTACATTCGCGATTTTGTTGATTACTCAAGCATTAACGCAATGATCATGAATGAAAATCAATGGGTCGTTATTTGCGAACACCACCCAGATCGTGCTCCTGATTGGGCACCTGATGATTACTATGAATTGAAGTACAAGGCTGATAAAGATGGCGTCCTAGTTGCTTCCACCGGATGGAATCAACCTGATTGGACGACTCTTCCAAACCACCACATGCTCGTGATCGATCGCGCCAGCTTTGCCGTGCAGGTCATACCTCTTTAAAGAGAGCCCATAGGATTAGCGCATGGAGCGCACTTATTCCGTTGAAACCTACGGATGTCAGATGAATGTTCACGACTCCGAACGTATTGCTGGGTTATTAGATGAAGCGGGCTTTATTCCAGTTACAGAAGGTGCACAAGCTGACATTGTAGTTTTCAATACATGCGCTGTGCGAGAAAATGCTGATAACAAGTTATACGGAAACTTAAGTTTCTTGGCTCCAATTAAAAAACTTAATCCCGGAATGCAAATTGCAGTTGGCGGATGCTTGGCACAAAAAGATCAATCAATTATTTTGAAGAAAGCACCATACGTAGATGTTGTGTTTGGAACTCACAATGTTGGTTCACTTCCTGCTCTACTTGAACGAGCAAGAATCGAAGAAGAAGCGCAAATTGAAATTAAAGAATCCCTTGAACATTTTCCATCTACGCTTCCAGCGCGTCGTTTATCCGCTTTTTCAGCGTGGGTTTCTGTATCTGTGGGTTGCAATAACACCTGTACTTTTTGCATAGTTCCAACGCTGCGTGGAATTGAAAAAGATCGCAGCGAAGAAGACATACTTCGAGAAATTCGCGCTTTAGTTGCACAAGGTGTCATTGAAATTACGTTACTTGGACAGAACGTAAATGCTTATGGAGTTGATTTTGGTGACCGCCAAGCGTTTGCAAAATTGCTCCGAAAATGCGGTGAAATTGATGGACTAGAGCGTGTTCGATTCATGTCACCACATCCTCGAGACTTCACAGATGATGTCATAGAAGCAATGGCAGAGACACGTAACGTTATGCCACATTTACACATGCCTTTGCAATCTGGTTCGAACCAAATTTTGCAGAGTATGCGCCGCTCGTATCGCACGGATCGTTACTTAAATATTCTCAGCAATGTTCGGGCCGCAATTCCACACGCATCTATAACCACAGACATAATCGTCGGCTTTCCTGGAGAAACAGAAGCAGATTTCCAAGCAACTCTAGATTTATGTACGCAAGCGCAATTTGCTGCTGCATATACGTACCAATATTCAATTCGGCCAGGAACTCCGGCTGCAACAATGCCTGATCAAATTTCATCTGAAATAGTGGGAGAGCGTTATACCCGATTGCATGAACACCAACAAAAGATTTCATTGGCAGTTAATCAACGCGCAATAGGAAAAGAAATGCGTGTCCTGGTGGGCGAATATGAAGGTAGACGTGATGCACGTGAATCTCGTTTAACAGGCAAGAGCGAAGATTTTAGATTAGTTCACTTTGCGGACTCCAGTAATGCACGAGCTGGAGATTTTGTAGATGTTCAAATAATAGATGCGTCTGCACATTATTTAATTGCACAAGAGTTACGAACCATCTCCACACGTGGAGGAGATGCTCACGAGTTGCGTCATCGTGAAAGTACTTCTTCAGGAGTTTCTCTCGGAATTCCAACTGTACGTGCATGAAACTAGTGGTCATAGCCGGTGCTACCGCTACAGGTAAGAGTGCCCTAAGTGTGCAATTAGCCCAGAAAATTGATGCTGAAATAATCAATGCAGATTCGCTGCAGGTTTATCGGGGAATGGATATCGGAACCGCAAAAATTTCCAGTTCTGAGCGCCAATCAATTCCGCACCATATGCTGGATGTTTTAGATGTTAACCAAGACTCAACTGTTGCCTGGTATCAAGACGAGGCAAGACGAATCATTGATGAAATTCATTCGCGTGGCAAAAGCGTTGTAATAGTTGGTGGCACCGGTTTGTATATTAAATCCGTTATCGATGAACTTAATTTTCCAGACACTGATCCGATGGTTAGACATACATTAAATAAGGAAGCTGAAGACCAAGGTATCGATGCAATGTTTGCCAGATTAGAAAGACTTGATCCCGCTGCCGCAATCGCTATCGATAGAGCTAATTTACGAAGAATCATCAGAGCACTTGAAGTTATAGAAATTACAGGAAAACCATTTACTGCAAATTTGCCGAGGCAGGAGAGCGTTCGCTATCCGAATGCACATCAATTTGGTTTAGTGATGGATCGCGAACAGCTTTCTGAAAGAATTGATCAGCGTGTTAACCAAATGTTTGAAGCAGGCTTGGTTGCCGAAGTACAGAAATTAGTTGCTGCTGGCTTATTACAAGGCCGAACTGCACAGCGTGCTTTAGGTTATTCGCAAGTACTAGCACATCTCAATGGTGAACTTTCAGTCGAAGCTGCAATTGAAGAAACCAAAAGAGCAACTCGGCAATATGCCCGCAGACAGGAGACGTGGTTTTCGAGGGACTCTCGGATTAAGTGGATTTCTCCTCGTCAAGACAGGCTTGAAGCGATTCTTGAGTCTCTGTAATTGTCTAGTGCGTACTAAACTAGAGCACACATGAATACATCGCACTCTGTCCCCGCAACATATGGACACGGTACCCACAATGATTTTGTATTGATTTTTGATCCTGATGATCAACGTTCTGTAACGACAGCGCAAACTCAAGCTATTTGTAATCGTGCAACTGGAATTGGCGCAGATGGACTAATCCGAATACTAAAGCGCGATGGCAAATGGTTTATGGATTATCGAAACTCAGATGGTTCACTAGCGGAAATGTGTGGCAACGGAATACGAGTGATGGCGAAATATTTAGTTGCACATGGCCACCAACCCGAGGGAATTTTCGCCATCAATACGCGTGATGGTTTAAAGCATCTTCGAGTTCCTGCCGAAGGCGATATCTCTGTAAATATGGGAAAAGTTGCCGACGAATCTGAAGAAGTGACCGCATCGCATAACGGGCATATTTGGAACGGGTACAACATAAATGTTGGAAATCCTCACGCTGTTGTATTTGTAGAGAACCTCGACCTAGTAGGAGAACTAAGTGAGGCTCCAATTGTTCGCCCCAAAGAGAGTTATCCAGAAGGCGTAAACGTTGAGTTTGTGCAATTTGTCAGTGAATCTGAAGTAAAAATGCGAGTTTTCGAACGCGGAAGCGGCGAAACACAATCGTGTGGAACAGGAACGTGCGCAGTCGCACTTGCCGCAACATTGAAATCCAAGAAGAACTTGCCAGCGCATTGGATTATCTATCCACCAGGTGGTCGCCTAGAAGTCGATATCGACGGCCACTCGAATGCAACATTGATTGGCCCTGCCGAATTAGTCAAAGACGTTGATTTGGCAAACTTTTTTAATGAGTAAAGGGACAAATCTTAACGACCGTAGCGATGACGCGATCGAGGCATTACTGCGAGAAAGTGCACAGGTAACTGCAGATTATGACGCTGACCAAGATGATTTAGAAGAAGTTTCACAGCCAGAGCTATCAGAGCGCACAGCACTTCGAAGAGTAAAAGGTTTTTCAACTCAGTTACAAGATATTTCAGATGCCGAATATCGAGAACTTCAACTAGAACGAGTTATTTTGGTCGGTGTATGGACTGAAGGCACGGCCCAAATGGCTGAAAATTCTCTCGATGAGTTAAAGGCTTTGGCACAAACTGCCGGCTCTGAAGTTTTGGATGGATTTATTCAGCGAAGAGATAAACCAGATCCTGCTACGTATATTGGTTCGGGAAAAGTTGAAGAGCTACGAAATGTAGTTGCATCAAGTGGAGCTGACACAGTTATTTGCGATGGAGAATTATCGCCTTCCCAATTGCAACAACTCGAATCTAAATTAAAAGTTAAAGTAGTTGATCGCACTGCGCTAATCCTGGATATATTTGCTCAGCACGCAAAGAGCAAAGAAGGTAAAGCTCAAGTTGAGTTAGCTCAGATTTCATATTTGCTTCCGCGCTTGCGTGGTTGGGGCGAATCTCTTTCACGCCAGGTTGGTGGTCGAGCGGCGGGGGGAGCGGGTATTGGTGGCCGCGGTCCTGGTGAAACAAAGATTGAAACTGATCGCCGCCGCATCCGCGACAAAATGGCGAAACTTCGTCGCGAAATTGCCGAAATGAAAATTTCTCGTGATACGAAGCGGCAGGAGCGTACGAGAAATAACATTGCATCAGTTGCGATCACTGGATACACAAATGCTGGAAAATCATCACTGCTCAACAAATTAACAGGTGCTGGAGTTCTGGTGCAAAATGCACTCTTTGCCACCCTTGACCCAACCGTTCGCAAAACTCATACAGTCGATGGTCGCATTTATACGCTAACTGACACTGTGGGATTCGTGCGACATTTGCCCCATCAATTAGTCGATGCTTTTAAATCAACTCTTGAAGAAGTCTCAGGTGCTGATGTGATTGTTCATGTGGTCGATGGTTCGCATGCGGATCCATTTGAACAAATTCGAGCCGTCCGTGCAGTTTTTAATGACATCGGTGCGCAGGAAGTTCCTGAAATTATTGCTATTAATAAAGCCGATGTTGCAGATCAAGAAGTATTAATGGATATTCTGCGAAAAGAACCAAATAGTTATGCAATTTCTGTAAAAACTGGTTTCGGTATTGATGCATTAATTCATGCGATTGAAAAAACTTTGCCTAGACCAAAAATTGAGGTAGAAATTGTGATTCCCTATAGTCGCGGTGATTTGATCAGTGCAATTCACGAGAACGGTGAAATATTGAGCGAAGAGTACGTTGAAGAAGGAACTGCTATTCACGCACGAGTGGACGCAGGGCTAGCACGCCAAATACAGGATATACAGGAATAAATTCCCTTCTCGGCGTGTTATAACGGGCAGTAACCTCAGAAATAGGCGATTATGCGCCCGTTCAGTATTTATATAACTAGAAGCACGAAGGTAGGTGAGAGCAGTGGCAACGGATTACGACACCCCCAGAAAAACTGATGAAGAACTCCACGAAGAGTCGTTAGAAGAATTAAAGGCCCAACGAGTCGATGCTCAATCTGGCCAAATCGATGTCGATGAAGCAGAAGCTGCCGAGAATCTAGAACTTCCAGGTGCTGATTTATCCGGTGAAGAATTAACTGTGCGTGTAGTACCCAAGCAAGTGGATGAATTTACTTGCTCACGTTGCTTCTTAGTTCACCATATTACGCAACTCTCAAAAGGCGAAGGCGCTAAAGCGATTTGCAAAGAGTGTGCTTAACGCAGCACCGCTGCTAATTCTTTGCCACTCTTTGACGATATCAACCAATACGGTGTGCGATCTCGAGCATCTTTTACATGAACCAATACTCCTCGTGAACACCAAAATCTAATAGCTAAAAAAGCAGCGGGGTCTGCATCACGTCCTCGAACAAGTCGCATTGCATCGGTATCTAATTCGGTTACATCGCCTAGATACTTTAATTCAATATGAGCTTTGTTTATTCTTAATTCAGTCTCATCAATTTCAATAATCATGCGAAAACGTGTGGCTATAAGTACCAACGCCAGGGTGAGAATAATTTGAGTCCAGATGGCAGGTGTATTTCCGAGAGCCGCCCAAATCGAGATGCTTAATGACGTAAACAAGAAGTAGATAAAGGCCAAGAGCCAGATTGGGGGAGCAATCACTTCGCGAAATCGCACGGGAGTCACGCTACATCATTAATTATTGCCTCGCCCACGCAGTAAACTGATTGCATGAGTCGAGTTGCAAGTACGACCCCTCCTGAGGGAGCAATAATTCCGGCACGCCATCCAGAGGCGCCAGCAACGGGCTCGAAAATTCCATCCCACTTTGCTTATTGTTTTGGCTGCGGAGAAAAACATCCAACTGGTTTACATCTCGTTGCTCACGTTGGAGAAGCTATGAATATCACCGCTGAATATGTGGTTTCAGAGAATCACCAAGGTGCTCCCGGACTTGCACACGGTGGATTACTTTCACTTGCATTCGATGAAGCTCTTGGAAAACTTATGTGGCTTCTGCGTGCACCTGCAGTGACTGCGCGCCTAGAAACAGATTTTTTGAAACCAGTGCCTATGGGGTCAAAACTATTTATTACTGCCGAAATTACTGGTCAAGTTAGCCGTAAAGTTTATTGTTCGGCAGTGGGTAGATTAAATTCACCCGATGGAGGTGTCGTAGTAAGAGCAGCAGCTCTATTTGTAATCGTTCCGATGACTCATTTTCTACAGAATGCACCCGCAGATTATTTGGAAGCTATTTCGAAAACGCCAGAAGTTCTGGCATTTGTTGATCCCAATTTTGATATAAATCCATGAGCGTAAAAATTCTCATAAAACGCCTTGATCCGGGCGTACCACTTCCTCATTATGCAAAAGGCGGAGACGCTGGCGCAGATATTGTTTCTGCAGTTGATATTACGTTGGAGCCAGGAGAACGGGCGCTAGTTCCGACGGGAATTTCAATCGCACTTCCAGACGGCTATGTGGCATTGGTGCACCCGCGATCTGGTTTAGCTATCAAGCACGGAGTGACAATGGTTAATGCACCAGGAACGGTGGATGCTGGGTACAGGGGAGAACTAAAACTAATCCTGATTAATCATGACAAAAATGAATCTGTATCTTTTAAACGTGGAGATCGCGTTGCTCAGCTTGTTATACAACAAGTAGAACGTGCAGAATTTATTGAAGTTCAAGAGTTGCCGGGCTCAGGTCGCGGAACTGATGGCTTTGGATCTACGGGGCGCGCATGAGTTACGAACACGATGATCGCGCAAAGGTTGTCAACGCCCTTGGCGGCAAAAAAGGTCTGATTGATTCGGGGCTTCCTTCAATACTTTTTCTTATAGTTTTCAATGTGGCTGATAATTTAAAGACAGCTTTATATGCAGCGGTTGCGACCTCAGCGATTCTGACAATTATTCGTTTGTTTAAGAAAGACACAATTCAGCATGTAATATCTGGATTTATCGGGGTAGTTTTTTGTGCCTATCTAGCTAATCGCACCGGTAATGCAAATGATTTTTTCTTACCCAAATTCCTTACTAATCTTGTGTACGGCACTGTGTACTTAATTGCCAATGTAGTGAGATGGCCAATTCTTGGATTAGTTTTAGGGCCAATCTTGGGCGAAAATCTACTATGGAGAAATCATCCAGAACGCAAAAAAGCATATATTCGCGCCGGTTGGTTGTGGGTCGCAATGTTTTACTTACGCTTGCTCGTACAAGTACCGATTTATCTCAGCGGACCGGAAAATCTTAATTTATTAGGAAGCGTTAATTTAGCCATGGGTTATCCACTCTTTGCGGCGGCAGCGTGGGGTTCGTGGTTAATTCTTAGAAAAGTGCCGAGTGTAAAAGCAGAAGGTTAAATCTGAATGAAGCAGGCTTTTATTTGAGCCTCTGCTGCAGCTGATGCAACAAAAAGTAATTCATCTCCTGCAGCAAAGACATCATGGGCGGAAACTGCAATTACTTGTCCGTCACGCACAATCGCTGCAAGAGATGCATTATCTGGCAATTCAATCTCTTCTACAGTTTTACCAATACAGGATGAATTATCTGGAAGTGTGAGTTCAACTAAGTTTGCTTGGCCTTTTCTGAATGAGAAAAGACGCACTACATCGCCAACACTCACTGCTTCTTCTACGAGAGCTGAAATTATTCGTGGAGTTGAAACGGCAACATCGACCCCCCAGGAAGTATCAAATAACCATTCATTCTTTGGATGATTAATGCGAGCGACTACACGAGGAATTCCGTATTCAGTTTTTCCTAATAGAGATGCCACAAGATTTACTTTGTCATCTCCGGTCGCGGCTACTAAAACTTGGCAATTATTTAATTTGGCATTATCCAAAGATGTTATTTCGCAGGCATCGGCCATGAGCCATTCTGCATCTGGAACGCTTTGCAGTTTCATCGCCTTAGGATCTTTATCAATGAGAAGAACTTGATGGCCGTTATCTAAAAGTTCGCGCGCGATAGCACGTCCAACATTTCCTGCTCCCGCTATAGCTATTCTCATGATGCGCTCTCTGGATCATGTGAAAATGATTTTTCAACGTTCTCTAAATCTTCATCGCGCACCATCATGTGTAATAAATCGCCTTCTTGAAAGACAGTGTGCTCATCTGGAATCAAACCGGCACCAAGTCGGGTTATAAATGCAACGCGGGCTCCAGTGATGTTTTCAATCTTTGCTACAGGTATTCCAAACCAGCTAGATATTGGATGAAATTCACTAAGTTGAACCGCACCGCTTGCATCGCGCCACTCTGATTTCGAACCTTCTGGAATAATTCTGCGCAAGATTTGATCGGTTGTCCATAGAACTGTTGCAACAGTTGGGATACCTAAACGTTGGTAAATTTCTGCGCGCCCTGGATCATAAATTCGGGCAACAACATTTGGAACTTTGTAAGTCTCTCTTGCCACTCGGGCAGCGAGAATATTCGAGTTGTCACCATTGCTTACCGCGGCAAATGCATCCGCTTTTTCGATTCCTGCTTCTAGGAGTGTGTCTCGATCAAAGCCGACTCCAGTGACTGTGTGACCTTTGAAAGTAGGACCTAAGCGGCGAAAAGATTCACGAGCCTGATCAATAATAGAAACTGAGTGACCAGCAGATTCCAATTCGATTGCGAGGGAAGATCCAACTCGACCGCAACCCATAATGACCACGTGCACGTAGTACAACTTACACCCTTATTCTTAGATACATGGAATCAAAGGCGAAAATAAGCCTGCAGGTTGGGCAACGCCTCACGGTGGAAATTGAAAAAATAGCCCACGGCGGACACTTCATTGCGCGCCATGAAATTGAACCAGGAAAAAAAGCAGTGATCTTTGTTCGCCATGGAATTCCTGGCGAAAAAGTAGAAATTGAAATAACAAGTACAAGTGCAAACTTTATTCGCGCAGACGTAGTTGACGTGATATCTGCCAGTCCTGACCGACTGATTGCACCATGTCACTATGCCCATCGCAACGGTTGTGGCGGTTGCGATTTTCAACATATTTCTATTTCCCGTCAAAGAACGTTAAAAGCAGAAGTCATCACTGAGCAATTTGAAAGAATTGCAAAGCAAATGATATCTATAGAGGTAGAAGAAGTAGATCAACCTTTACATTGGCGAACTCGGGTAACGGCTACTACTGATGCATCTGGTGCTATAGGTTTTTATTCTTCCCGAAGTCATCAAGTAATTCCGGTTAAAGAATGCTTGATTGCTGTGCCTGAAATCGGTATTGCTGAACTTGCTGGACAAAAACTTCCGGCAGATGTTCGACTCGAAATTGCATGCTCGTCAGAAGGCGAACGAATGCTGGCTCAAGGCTCAAAGAGCGGTGAAGGAAAGTTTCGACAAAACAGTGGTCCAGCAGTTTTACATGAACGCGTTGGTAATCGCTTACTTCAAGTCAGCCAAAGATCTTTTTGGCAAGGCCACAAACGGGCTGCACAAGTGTTAACTCAAGTTGTGAGTGACTTCGCGGAAATCAAGGCAAGTGAGCATGTATTAGATCTCTACGGGGGAGTTGGGTTATTTACTGCTGCTTGTTTAGACGAAGTTGGTCCATCGGGATCTGTTCACCTTGTCGAAGGCAGTAAAGATGCCACAATTGATGCGAAAGCTAATTTTGCACAAAACACGAATGTAGAGATTTCAACTGGCGATGTAGCAAAAGTAATAACACGCATCGACAGTGCCGATGTTGTTATTTTGGATCCTCCCCGCGAAGGTGCAGGAAAAAATGTGATTCAGGAAATCACGCGCATTGCTCCTAGATCAATTGTTTACGTTGCTTGCGATCCAGCGGCACTTGCCCGAGATACGGGATATTTAGCCGAACATGGATATTTGATTAAAAAAATTCGAGCATTCGACTTATTCCCGATGACTCACCACATCGAAAGTGTTGCGCTCTTTACCTCAGGTGATGTATCTTGATGTCAAGATACTTTTAGTTTGGAGCTAAGGTGAGTACAAATTCATTTAGTGCCAAGAGCACGTTAGATGTCTCTGGAAAATCCTACGAAATATTTGATATCTCTAAAATTGAAGGTGCAAGCAATCTTCCTTTTAGCTTGAAAATTCTTCTTGAAAATTTACTTCGCACCGAAGATGGCGCAAATATCACAAGTGCCCACATCAAAGCATTGGCGCAATGGGATCCAACTACCGAACCAGATACTGAAATTCAATTCACTCCAGCTCGAGTAGTCATGCAGGATTTTACGGGCGTTCCTTGCATTGTTGATCTTGCCACCATGCGTGAAGCTATTGTGGCACTCGGTGGCGATGCATCGAAAGTTAATCCACTGGCACCAGCTGAATTAGTTATTGATCACTCGGTTATTGCAGATGTTTTTGGCACGAAAGATTCTTTCGAGAAAAACACTGATATTGAGTACGAGCGAAATCGTGAGCGCTACAGATTCCTTCGTTGGGGACAGAGTGCATTTGATGAATTCAAAGTTGTTCCACCCGGTACAGGCATCGTCCATCAAGTAAATATTGAATATCTCGCGCGAGTAATTATGACCAGAACTGTTAACGGAGTATTACGCGCATACCCAGATACCGTTGTTGGAACTGATTCGCATACAACCATGGTCAATGGACTCGGTGTTCTTGGATGGGGAGTCGGAGGCATTGAAGCTGAAGCCGCACTGCTTGGCCAACCGGTATCCATGTTGATCCCACGAGTTGTTGGTTTCAAACTTAAGGGTGAGTTACCACTTGGAACAACTGCTACTGACCTTGCGCTAACAATTACAGAAATTCTTCGCAAGCATGGAGTTGTCGGAAAGTTTGTTGAATTCTATGGACCTGGTGTTGTCTCGGTTCCAATGGCCAATCGCACCACTATTGGAAACATGAGCCCTGAATATGGTTCTACGTGTGCAATTTTCCCAATCGATGAAGAAACTTTGCGCTATCTCACTCTGACAGGACGCAGTGCTGAGCAAGTTGAATTAGTTCGGCAGTATGCAAAACTTCAAGGTTTATGGCATGACCCAGAAGTGGCCCCGCGATTTTCCGAGAACATCGAACTTGATTTATCAACTGTCGTTCCCTCTATTGCAGGACCAAAACGTCCACAGGATCGCATCTCGTTATCTGATTCTAAAAGTGCATTTGAAAAGATCTTGCCTACATATTTTGGTGACAAGACAACAAAAAATGCCATTGATATTATGGTCAATCAAAAAAGCACCACAATCAAAAATGGCGATGTAGTAATCGCATCGATTACCTCTTGTACGAACACCTCAAATCCATCAGTAATGATTGGCGCTGCACTGCTTGCTAAGAAGGCTGTCGAAAAAGGCCTGCATTCAAAACCATGGGTAAAAACTACTTTGGCACCTGGATCAAAAGTTGTCACTGATTATTATGATCGGGCTGGCTTGACTCCTTATATGGAAAAACTTGGATTTAACCTTGTGGGCTACGGTTGTGTGACATGCATCGGAAATTCAGGACCACTTCCTGTGGAAATTAGTAAAGCTGTTAACGAGCACGATCTTGCAGTAAGTGCGGTGTTATCTGGCAACAGAAACTTTGAAGGCCGCATCAGTCCTGATGTAAAGATGAATTACCTTGCGTCGCCTCCACTTGTTGTTGCATACGCACTGGCAGGAACGATGGATCATGATTTCACAACCGATCCTTTGGGGATTGGCTCAGATGGTCAACCGGTTTATCTGGCAGATATATGGCCATCACCTCAAGAAATACAGAGTGTGATTGATTCATCTATATCTTCTGAGATGTTTAGTAAAGATTATGCAAGTGTCTTTGATGGTGATCATCGTTGGAAGTCGCTGGATACTCCAACGGGGAATACTTTTGAGTGGGATTTGAAATCTACTTACGTTCGTAAGCCACCTTATTTTGATGCGATGCCTGCTAAGCCAACACCTGTAACCAATATTTCTGGCGCACGAGTATTAGCGATTCTTGGTGATTCCGTTACGACAGATCACATTTCACCTGCAGGAAATATCAAAGCTGACTCACCTGCAGGTAAGTATCTTCAAGAAAATGGCGTCAGTCGCAATGACTTTAATTCATACGGCTCTCGTCGCGGAAATCATGAAGTAATGATTCGTGGAACCTTTGCCAATATTCGCTTGAAGAATTTACTCCTAGATGGAGTTGAGGGTGGCTTTACTCGTAATTTCTTAAGAAATGGTGAGCAAGCAACAATTTACGAAGCATCGATTGATTATCAGAACGCCGCCATTCCTCTAGTGATTATGGCTGGAAAAGAATACGGTTCTGGTTCATCCAGGGATTGGGCAGCAAAAGGAACCGCGCTCCTTGGCGTTCGCGCAGTTATTGCTGAAAGTTTTGAAAGAATTCACCGGTCAAATTTAATTGGGATGGGCGTTCTTCCTTTGCAATTTAAAAGTGGTGAAAATGCCTCAACTCTTGGATTAATTGGTGATGAAGTATTTGAAATCACAGGAATCACTGCACTTAATTCTGGTAGCACCCCTAAGGAAGTTTCGGTAAAGGCTGGCACTATAAGTTTTAGCGCATTAGTGAGAATTGATACACCCGGTGAGGCCGATTATTACCGCCACGGCGGAATCATGCAGTACGTACTTCGCTCACTTTTGGTTTAGTGTGCTTAATTCGCATCCTCGTTCTAGAATTAGGATGTGATTTCAGATATCAATTCGCCCACAGATTTGGGGCGCTTAAGCCATGATGAGCTCAATTCGCTCGCGGCTGAAATTCGTGAATTCTTAATTGAGAAAGTAACTAAAACCGGTGGTCATCTTGGTCCCAATTTAGGCGTTGTTGAATTAACCATTGCTATTCATAGAATTTTCGAATCTCCCAAAGATGTAATTCTTTTTGATACTGGCCATCAAAGTTATGTTCATAAGATATTAACTGGCAGAAGTGAGGGCTTTGATTTACTCCGCCAACGCGGAGGACTTGCCGGATACCCAAATAGATCTGAAAGCGTTCACGATGTTATTGAGAATTCTCATGCATCAACTGCGCTCTCATGGGGAGATGGCATTTCTCGTGGTTTTGAATTAAGTGGCCAAGATGATCGATGCGTTGTTGTCGTAGTCGGCGATGGTGCTCTAACAGGTGGAATGTCTTGGGAGGCACTTAACAATATTGCCGCATCCAAAACTCAAAATTTAGTCATTGTCGTTAATGACAATGAACGCTCATACTCACCAACTATTGGTGGTTTAGCAACGTACCTTTCAACGCTACGTGCAACTCGTGGATATGAAAAATTCCTTGATTGGGGAAAGGAAGTACTCTCTCGCACCCCTGTAGTTGGTGGACCGATCTATGGCACTTTGCATGGGATGAAAAAAGGAATTAAAGACATTGTTGCACCACAGGGAATGTTTGAAGATTTAGGTTTGAAATATCTAGGACCCTTTGATGGACATGACATTGAAGCCATGGAAAAAGCCCTGACAAAAGCTAAAGAGTTTGGTGGGCCAATTTTGGTTCATGCAATAACTGAAAAAGGTCGCGGTTACGCACCGGCAGTAGAAGATGAGGCTGAAAAGTTTCACGCAGTGGGAATCGTTGACGCTGAAACTGGATTACCAGTAAAGAAGAGTTCAGCTTCCTGGACCTCCATTTTTGCTAATGAATTGGTAGAAATTGGTCGAGAACGAAAAGACATAGTTGCAATCACAGCTGCAATGCTTGGACCTACTGGATTAGATAAGTTTCAAAAAGAGTTCCCAGCGAGAACAATCGACGTTGGTATTGCAGAACAGCACGCAGTCACCAGCGCGGCTGGTTTAGCTTTTGCTGGAATGCACCCTGTCGTTGCTGTGTATGCAACATTTCTCAATCGTGCCTTTGATCAAATGCTTTTAGACGTTGCATTGCATAAGGCTGGTGTCACTTTTGTTTTAGATCGTGCTGGAGTAACCGGTGATGACGGCCCGTCTCATAACGGAATTTGGGATCTTGCACTCACTGGAATTGTTCCGACTCTTCGAGTTGGCGCACCGCGAGATGGAGCACGAGTAAAAGAAATTTTGAGAGAAGCACTTGATGTTAAAGATGCACCTACACTTCTGCGTTTTCCAAAGGGCGCAGTTGTAGCTGATATTCCAGCCTTTGAGCGCCGTGATGGTGTTGATGTTTTGTATCGCGGTGAAAGTGCAGATGTACTTCTGATTAGCATTGGCGCTATGGCGCACATGGCAGTTGAGGCTGCTTCCCAGGCTTATCGCGAAGGTGTCGGCGTGACTGTCATCGATCCACGATGGGTTAAACCTTTGCCCGAATCATTGATCACAATGGCGCAGCGCTATAAGAGCGTTGTTGTTTTAGAAGATGGAATTAAACATGGAGGTATTGCCAGCACTGTCTCGGAAATGTTTAGAGAGGTTGGATTACAAGTACCTATTCACTCAATCGGCGTTCCGCTTGAATTTTTAGAACATTCAAAGCGTGACGAAGTTTTGCAAGATCTAGGAATCACCGCGCAAAATATTACGCGTTCAATAGTTGAGTGGAGTAGCTCCCTTAAGGAAGAGATGCAATTCCCGGTTGATGAAAACGCTTCGCGCACACAGCTTCGCTAATTCCTTCGCGATCTAAGTAAGGCAATATTCCCCCTAGATGCATCGGCCATCCAGCGCCAAGTAACATGCACAAATCAATTTCAGCAGGAGTGGCAACAACGCCTTCATCAAGCATCATGCGAGCTTCTTCTGCCATTGCTTTAAGGGCGCGTGAGCGAACTTCTTCGGCCGTGGATGCTTTATTTCCAGCAACAATGAGTGCAACTGCTTCTGGATTTGCAACCAATGCACCCTTGTCATCTTTAATGTAGAAGGTGCGAATTCCGCCCTTTACCATTGCCTGCATCGTTGGAGAAATCTTGTAACGAGGTCCTAGATTTTTATTTAAGGTTTCGGAAACATGTAGAGCCACTCCAGGGCCCACAAGTCCAAGTAACTCAAATGGCGACATGGGAAATCCGATTGAGCGCATTGCGTTATCGGCGATTTCTGGGGGAGTTCCTTCATCCATGGCGTCTGTTATCTCTCCCATAAAGCGTGTGAGTAAACGATTCACAACGAATCCAGGAGCATCCTTTGTAATGACCATAGTCTTCTTTAGTTCTTTGCCAACATTTACCGCAGTTGCAGTGGTTGCATCGTCAGTCTTTGTTGTACGCGCAACTTCGAGTAGCGGCATGATTGCCACAGGATTAAAGAAGTGGAAACCAACTACACGTTCTGGATTTTTCAACCCTTCACTCATTGCTTCAACAGATAAGGATGAAGTGTTAGTTGCAAGTACGCACTCTGAAGAGACAACCGCTTCTAACTTTTTGAAGAGTTCTTGCTTAAGCGAAAGTTCTTCAAAGATTGCTTCAATGACAAAATCACAACCAGCAAAGACACTCTGATCGGCAGAACCTGAGATAAGAGCAGAAAGTCGATCCGCACTCTCTTGGGACATGCGACGCTTCTCAACGAGTTTTGCTAACTCTGCGCGCACCCAGGCAACGCCTTTATCTGCGCGCGCCTGGTCGATATCGGTCATAACAACTGGACACTTTAAATTTCGAACAAACAAAAGAGCGAGTTGTGAAGCCATTAATCCAGCACCGACTACGCCTACTTTTGCCACCTTGCGGCAGAGTGCTGGTTTTGGTGCACCCTCAACTTTCTTGCGTTTCTTTTGAATCAGATTAAAGGCGTATAACGATGCGCGAAGCGCATCTGACATTGTGAGGTCAGCTAAAGCCTGATCTTCGGCGTCAAATCCACTTGAACGAGTTGCAGTTTTTGATGCCGCAATAAGTTCTAGAGCTCGTGTAGGCGCTGCGATTTCTGCGCCACCATATTTCTTCAGCGCAGCCGCACGGCCAGTAGCAATCGCACTATCCCAAGATGGATCGTTGCTGAAATCTTTGCGTTCAATTTTTGTTTTTCCGCTAAGTACGGATGCGGTGAAGGCCACAGATTTTTCTAGAAAATCGGCTGGTTCGTAAACCGCGTCAACAACGCCGAGTGCAAGTGCATCCTTTGCTTTCATCATTGTGTTGTTGTTCAGTGCATTAAGCATGATTACTTGCACGGCTTTTTCAGGACCGATTAATTGTGGGAGCAGAGTCGCACCGCCCCACCCAGGTACAAGTCCTAGAAAGACCTCGGGTAGACCAGTAAAAGCAGTAGATGAAAGTGTCCGATAATTGCAGTGGAGTCCAACTTCTAGTCCACCACCGAGTGCTAAACCATTGATGAATGCAAATGTTGGAATATTGATCTCACCAAATCGACGAAATACATCGTGGCCATATTTTCCTATCGCAAGTGATTGCTCGCGCTTATTGAGAAAGGACAGGGCTGATAAGTCACCGCCTGCAGCGAATATGAATGGCTTACCTGTGATTGCAATGGCAGATGGTGCAATTGCAACTGCAGCAGTGATTGCTTCATCCAGAGATGCCAAGGATTGGGCTCCAAATGTATTTGGGCGCGTGTGGTCCAATCCGTTATCTAAAGTAATTAACGCTAACGTGCCGTTAAACCCAAATGGAGTCAGATCGACTGGACGCACAATTGCATTAGTGATGACTTCTTCTGGAGCGCCTTCTGGAAGTACTAGATCTGCAGGAGTACTCATTATTTCGGACCCTTCGTAAAGTGTGGATTTTCCCAAATAATTGTTCCACCCATGCCAAGTCCGATACACATAGTTGTGATTCCGTAACGAACTTCTGGATGCTCTTCGAAACCCCGAGCTAAGTTAAGAGCAAGTCGCACGCCAGAGGATGCAAGTGGATGTCCAACAGCGATTGCACCGCCAACTGGATTTACACGAGGGTCATCATCTGCAATTCCAAAGTGATCTAGAAATGCTAAAACTTGAACCGCGAATGCTTCGTTGATTTCGAATAATCCAATGTCAGCAATAGTTAAGCCAGCTTTTTTAAGCGCTTTTTCAGTAGCGGGTACAGGTCCGTACCCCATGACTTCTGGTTCAACGCCGGCGAATGCGAAAGTTACAAGTCGCGCTTTAATCGAAAGTCCTTTTTCTTTTGCAAAATCTTCGCTGGCAAGTAATGACGCGGTTGCACCATCATTGAGACCAGCTGCATTTCCAGCAGTGACGCGACCTGCAGGACGAAATGGAGTTTTTAGTGCTGCAAGTGCTTCCATAGTTGTTCCGGGACGTGGTGGTTCATCAACTGTTGCAACGCCCCACCCTAATTCGGCGCTTCGAATTGCAGTTGGGATTAAATCTTTTTGAATTTTTCCTGCAGCATATGCCTTTGCTGTTTTTTCTTGAGAACCAAGTGCATATTTATCTGCGCGCTCTTTTGTTATGGCAGGAAAGCGATCATGTAAACGCTCCGCCGTATTTCCCATTGCAAGAGCATCTTGTTCAACAATTTTTTCGGCTAGATAGCGTGGGTTTGGATCCATACCTTCGCCCATAGGGTGATTTCCCATGTGCTCAACGCCGCCGGCAATGCCAACTTCGTATGCACCCATAGCAATAGAGCCTGCAATTGTCGTCATTGCAGTCAGGGCGCCTGCGCACCAACGATCAATTGAATAACCAGGAACAGAAGTTGGAAGTCCGGCAAGAAGTGTTGCGCTGCGACCAATGTTCATACCTTGGTCTCCACTTTGCGTTGCTGCAGCGATTGCCACGTCATCAATATCGGTGGGAGCGATTTTTGGATTGCGCTCGAGTAATCCGCGCATGGCGCGAACAATTAAATCATCGGCGCGAGTGCCGGCGTACAAACTGCCAGCTTTTCCAAAGGGAGTACGCACTGCATCAACTAAAACAACTGAACGAGACATCTCAGACTTCTCTCTATGAGCCCCTGTATTAGGTGTTCACAGGTTACTCGTGAGTACTCAAAAGTAAAAGATTTAAGCGGTTACTAGATCTTTTTTGCGTGCGCGCTGCGGTTTTGTATAGAGACCAAGCACAATGGCGATGTAAGCGCCAGCTACTAGGAATTGCAGCCACGAAGTGGTCGTATCAAAGCCGATTGATCCGGCAAGGACGCTGGCCAGAATCGAATCCTTGGCCATCCAACTTGTGACATCCCAGATAAATGCATCCGCTCCTGGAAGCCAACCCAACTCTTGGTATTCATGAATACCGTATGAAAGGACTCCGGCTGCAACAATAATGAGAGCAGTACCTGTGATTTGAAAAAACTTACCGAGGTTGATTTTAACTGAACGGTTGTAAATCAAATAACCAAGTGCAACCGCTAAAGCGAGTCCAAGTACCAGTCCAAGAGTTGCTGCAGATGCTGCGCCTACAGTCTTAAAATTTGTATAAATAAAGAGAGCTGTTTCAAGACCCTCGCGAGCAACCGCAAAAAATGCAGTAATAGCAATACCTATGGCCCCTGTAGCAACTGCAGAATCTACTTTCCCGTGTAGCTCATCGCGCAATCCACGAGCTGCGCGTTGCATCCAGAAAACCATCCATGTAACGAAACCAACTGCTAAGAAAGAAGTTGTTCCAGCAAAAAATTCTTCACCACGTGGAGTTAATTCTGCAGATGTAAATGAGAGGAATCCACCGAGTGCCAGGCTTGCAACAATCGCAACAGATACACCGATCCAAAGCGCAGGCAGAAGGCGCTGGCGACCAGTTTTTACAAGGTAGGCGACAAGAATTCCAACGATGAGGGCTGCTTCGAGTCCTTCACGCAGTGCAATTAAGAATGTGCTCAACATGGGAATAATCTAGAACGAGGTAGCTAATTACGCAACTCTAATGTTGCGTAATTCAATCCGAAACTGGCTCTGCTTCAGGCGCCTGCGGTACAGGAATCTCCCGAGCTTCACGTTCAAGAAGAGCGGCAGCCACAGAGGGGGCCACGATGTCGATCTGCCAGGAGCGGGCCCCGAGTTTGGCCATAGCCTCTGATACCCCCGCCACATCAAGAGTGGATGTGCTTGTAACAGGTGGAGCCCAACAAATTCGGCGGATAATTTCGGGGGAGATTAAGTTTTCAACAGGAATGAAAAGTTCTTGGGCCAGATTTTCAATTGCAAATCTGGCGTGAGTAAGCGGTGCGTATTTTTCTGGAAACCTCTCTCGCCACAATTTGATTGGGGGCAGAGTATCGGCGCCGGATTTCATTGGTGGCCAATGATCTTCAGGAGTAGCCAGTGCAGATTCGATTGCCTCTAACCACGTAGGCATGTTTTCTAACCAGCGCGCTCGCATACCGATTGGGCGCAACGCTTTTTCTGCATCTTTTTTAGTAAGTGGCTTGTGAATTGCAAACTCAATAATTGCAGCGTCATTGAGTAATTTGCCGCTGGCAACATCATTGGCTTTTGCTATTTCATTTCGGGCTGTCCATAGATTTTTAATAATCGCTAGCTGATCGCGTTTCTTAATTTTATGCATTCCCGAAGTGCGTCGCCATGGATCGATCCGCGGGGGAGCCGGTGGCGATAATAAAATTGCCGCAAATTCTTGCTCCGCCCACGACCATTTTTTGGCATCACTGAGTAATTCATAAATCTTTTCGCGCAGCGCAACTAAAAGTTCAACATCTAAGGCCGCGTAGTTGAGCCATTCAGGCGGTAAAGGTCGGGTGGACCAATCAACTGCAGAGTGCTCTTTTGCAAGAGATACACCCATGAGAGATTCAAGCAAAGGCCCAAGCCCGACTCGTGGTAACCCTGCTATTCGTCCACCTAATTCAGTATCAAATAATTTTGATGGATTGATTCCAATTTCACGCAAGCACGGTAGGTCCTGAGTACTTGCGTGCAGAATTACTTCATCTGTATTAAGAAGTTCATTGAGTCGAGAAAAAAGCACATGTCCTGGACCAAAAGGGATTGGGTCAATTAAATGCAATCCACCATCTGTTCTCTTTATCTGAATCAGATATGCACGTGAACTGTATTTATAGCCCGAGGCACGTTCAGCATCTACTGCAAATGGACCTGATCCATTTTCTAAATCATGCAGAGCAGCGATAAATTTTTCTTCTGTATCGACAACAGCTGGCACGCCGTGGGCCGGCGCTATTAACGGAATGGCAATAGGTGCAACAGGTTCGGTTTCGCTCATACTTTATTTACGTTTAGCTGAAGTAATCGCTGATACACCTTCAGGAATTGGTGGCAAACCTGCAACTTCTGAAATTAAGTTGCACCAGCCTTCGATGTGTTTGATTAGATCACGTGGATCATCAACGATTGGACTCCAGGACGCGCGAATCTCCATCTCTGATTCATCATTGCGTGGGGATAGCTTTCCAAAAGAGGCACTCGATACTCGCGTGACTGTTCCGCTAGGTGCGTTGAATTCGCATCCGGCATTAGTGATGGATTCAAGAAACCAACTCCAACCTACTTCAGGAAGGAGAGGATCTTCTTGCATCATTACATCAACATCTGCACGTACAAAAGTTACACAGCGAAATTCTCCTTCCCATGTGTCTTGTCCACCAGGTTCATGCAAAAGTACAAAGCGTCCGGATGCAATCTCATCTTCGGCATCGCCAAATAAACCATTACTGACATCGGCGGAGAATGCAAAAGAATACGTTGCTAATTTTTGTGGAGCCGGAACTTCTTCAAGAATGATTTCTGCGCGTGGAGTAATTAATCGAAGATGATCAATTAACTTATCAAAGGCAAATGAATCCACTGGCTAACTCTAAATCTCATCTTCCTGCGAACGTGGGAGGCAGGGCTGTACTCTTCGTCAATGGCTTCAATATTGGCACTCTTATCTAGCGCCCTGTGGGGTTCAGCTGATTTCTTCGGCGGAAAGTTAAGTAAGAAATACGCACCGATTCTCGTTTTAGGTATGACTCAAGCAATCGGTTTGTTATTTGGAATTACATTGGTGTTATTAAGTGGAGAACTTTTTGGCCCTAATCCACCAAATGCTTTTGGCGATGGTGGATATTTCTTTGCAGGTGCAGTTGCGGGAGTATCTGGTTATCTTGGATTAATTTGTTTGTACGCAGGATTATCTACAGGTCGCATGGGGGTTGTTTCACCAATTAGCGCTTTGAGTGCTGTCATTCCACTAACGGTCGCACTGTTAGCTGGAGAAGTTCTCACAGCGGCACAAGCTATTGGAGTTGTTGTTGCACTAGTTGGAGCATTTTGTGCCAGCGGACCTGAACTATCGCAAGGATTATCTCCGAAGCCATTGATTTTGGCACTTGGAGCCGCAGCTGGATTTGGAACCGCGATGACTTTTATGGCAATGGGATCGCAATCTAGTGCGTTGATGACAATGGTAATGATGAGATCTGTAACTTTTATCGTAACAATTTTCCTAGCAATTAGATATCGAACCGTAGGAAATTTTGAAAAATCGGAAATTCCAGTTCTGGTCTTTGTTGGAGTTTCAGATTTCTTGGCGAATCTATTACTGGGTGTGGCTACTAATTTTGGATTAGTTTCCCTTGTGATGGTTCTTGGATCAATTTATCCAATAGTTACTGCATTGATGGCATTTAAATTTCTGAATGAGCGCTTACACAGAGTTCAGTATGTCGGAATTGTTTTGGCAGTTGCTGGCGTAGCTCTTATTTCTGCGTTCTAAAAATCGCAGAATAAAAAGTTGTATCTGCGGTGACTTTCTTTGTGAGACTCTCGGCGTGATTTAAGAATCTTTCGAAGTCGAAAATATCCGTACCGCCACGTGCGGTTGTAATACTTAATTCGAGAATCTCAACTGCGTTGTGTTCAAGTAAGTAGGTAATAAATGAAGCGCCACCTTCGATAAGAACATTTTCACCAAATTCGTGGCTAGCTTTGATGATTCCTTCACATGGATCCATATTCCACACGTGAGCTGCAGGCAAATTTGGATGCGGATTGCGCGAGATAACAACGAGAGGCACTGGCGTTTTTACATATGGTTCGTTTCGAGCCGTATTTCCGCCGATGATTATGCAATCAGCCTTTCGGCGCCGTTCTAGAAAGATAGATCTATCAGCAGTTGAAGTGACCTGTGACGAGGAGCCGTCAATGCAGGTGGAGCCGTCAACGCCTGCAACTATCGTGGCAGTCACGCTCATGGTTCCCCCTTGGACCAGATAAAAGATGTCAGTGCCCATGTCTATCGTAAGGCTCATGATCATTGACTGCGATACATGTATAAAGAAAAATATCGAATGCTCAGAGTGCGTCGTATCCTTTTTTATTGGCGCACCTGCACGCGCTGAAATATCTCCTCGAGTTCATTCAGCAATTACTCTGCTTGCATCTCGCGAGATAGGTAAGGAGCTCAAATTTGAGAGCGCCCAACAAGGCCAGCAAACGGGCTAGATTGGGCGAATTTTCGAAATTCTTCTCTATTTCTCAGGCTCGTACGCGCGTCCTGAGTTGAGGCGTGTACTTCTAACAGGTTAACCTCGTAACCATGCAATTAACGAGACGAAGTACTGGAACAGCACTTGTGCTCGTTCTGGCGCTGATCTCAACCCTCTTTGTTGCCCCACAAGCCCAGGCAGCGCCGTCTCTGGCAGAAATCCAAGCCAAGGTGAGAGCGCTAGAAGAAGACGCAACTTCTGCGGCAGAAGGTGCGCAAGAAGCAAAAGTTAAGTTAGCAACTCTTACAAAGACATTAACCGGAATTAAACAAAAGGCAGCCGTTCAAGGTCAAAATGTTTCGGAGCTTTCAAAATCACTCGGCGCTATAGCAATTAATCAATACAAAAATGGCGGCTTAAGTCAGAGTCTTGAACTCTTATTTTCATCAGACCCAACTCTTTATTTATCTGCAGCCGGTTCACTCGATGCTCTTACTCGACGAAAATCAATTCAGCTCAACAAGTTTGAGGCGGCCGAACAAAGACTCAATGCAACCACTCTGACAGTTGCTGACAAAGTAGCTCTGATTGCCGCAGCCCAAAAGAAGTATCAAGCGCAAGCTCGCCTTGCTCAATCTAAATTGGCGGAAGCAGAAAAATTATTGGCTCAACTTAAAAAAGAAGACAGAGAACGTCTAGCTCGGTTGGCTGAAGAGCAAGAAAATGCTGATCAAGCATCCTCTCTTGAAGCGGCTAAGGGGGCACAAGGAGTTTCAGGGCGAGCAGGTGTGGCCCTTAAATATGCGCTCAAACAAATTGGCGATCGCTATGTTTTCGGCGCAGCAGGACTTACAACATGGGATTGCTCAGGTTTAACTATGCGCGCATTCGCTACATCTGGTGTCTCGTTGCCTCATTCTTCAGCTGCTCAATTTCGTTACGGCAAATTGATATCGCGTTCAAATCTCAAACCAGGGGATTTAGTATTTTTCGGTTCGCCAGTTTCCCATGTTGGTATTTACTTAGGGGGCGGAAGAATGGTTCACGCCCCACGTTCAGGATCGCGCGTAAAAGTTGCGACCATGGATATGGGACGTAAGAAATTTAGAGGTGGAAGACGTTTATAAAAAAATTCTCGTCATAACAAATGATTTTGGCCCACGTACGGGCGGAATCGAAACATTTGTGATGGGATTACTTGAGAGAATTTCCGGTCACACGGTTACTGTCTTTACATCTTCACAAGGCGATACTGCCGAATATGATCAGTTTTGGTTAGAAAAATTTGGTGTACAGGTAATTCGGGATCGCAGCAAAATTTTGCTCCCATCGTGGCGCGTAACAAGAGCAGCGAAACAAATTGTTAATACCCACGATATTGATGTCCTTGTTTTCGGCGCTGCCGCTCCGCTTGCATTAATGGCACCAGTTTTGCGCAAAGCAGGAGTAAAGAAAATAATCGCTCTGACTCATGGACACGAAGTGTGGTGGGCAAGAATATTCCCATTCAATTTAGCCATGAAACGAATTGGAAATTCAGTTAGTCACCTCACGTATTTGGGAGAATTCACTCGCAGAGCAATTTCACGCTCCTTAACACAAGCAAGTACATATGCAATGGTCAAAATTGCTCCAGGAATTGATACTTCACATTTCATTCCACAACCAGATTCGATGCAAAAGCGGATTGAATTGGGATTAGAAGCCAAGAAAATTATCATCAGTGTCGGACGCCTTGTGCATCGAAAAGGCCAGGACAAATTAATTGAAGCATTACCCGCCGTTCTGCGGAAAATCCCAAATGCACATCTTCTCTTAGTTGGCGAAGGTCCCTATAGATCTCATTTAGAAAAATTGGTTAAGAAATTCTCACTGAGAGAGAATGTAACTTTTGCAGGAAGAATTATGTACGACAAACTACCAAGCTATTTATCTGCCGCCGATGTATTTGCTATGCCTTCTCGATCACGATTTTTTGGTTTAGAAGTTGAAGGTCTTGGAATTGTTTATCTAGAAGCTAGCGCGTGTGGCATTCCCGTGGTCGCAGGAAATTCAGGAGGAGCACCAGATGCAGTTCTTGAAGGTGTCACTGGATTGTGCGTGGATGGCACAGATGTGGATCAAGTAGCAGGAGCAATCATTGAGTTGTGCGGTGATGCCAAGAAAGCATCAAACATGGGTTCGGCAGGACGCAATTGGGTTGTCGACCAATGGCGATGGGAAATTTGGTCTAATGAATTTAACTCACTTTTGGTGGGTTAACAAACCAATTTTCTTTGCGGCAATAACCGCTTGAATCCTATTTTTTGAATCTAGTTTTCTGTAGATAGAGGCTAGATGCGTTTTCACTGTTGCTTGTGTAATAAAGAGATCCAATCCGATATCACCAGAACTCAAACCATCAGAAAGCTTTTCGAGTACCTGAATCTCACGCACCGTTAGAGCATTCGCATCGTGATCTTTCTTTAAAATTCGCGAAATTCCTTGGGCGCTAAATGAGAGAGGTGCGATAAAAGAGTGTTCGACGGCTGATATTAATTCGGCCAGTGCCGCGCTCTTTTCAACGAATGCACTTGCACCTGATTTCATAACTGTGAGCAAATAATCTTGGGCTGAATTTAACGTCAGCACAACTATTCCGATTCGACTCGAGATGGAACGAGCCCAAGAGACTATTTCTAGGCCATTTCCATCTGGCAACGATAAATCAACGATTATGACTTGTGGATTTGTATGAGCAATTTGTGCACGCGCCTCTGCAATTGTGCCGACTTCGCCAACACAAATATGTCCGGCTCTAGATAGCGCGCTCTTTATTCCGGCCCTGACACTTTCGTGGTCATCAATGATTAAAACTGTCAACGGCTGCTTCATGAAGAAATATCAAATACATAGTTTATGCCTTGTGAAGTGCTCGACATGATTAGTTCACTTCCTATTGAAGAACAGCGTTCTTGAATTCCTCGGATTCCAAATCCAGAAGTAGCTAAAGGATCCATTCCTTTACCGTTATCGCTGTAGGTATATTTCCCTCCATTTTCACTCTTCTTAATTGAAATTTCTATAACGCTAGCCCCAGAGTGTTTAATTGAATTCCGAACGAGTTCGGTAGAAATAGCCAGTAATTCTTCTCGATTGTAAGTTGATAATTCGTAATCTTCTTGAATAATTCTTAATTCAACCGAAGAATTCATCTCATGGAGGACACTTAGCAAAGAATCTTCCAGGGAAATTGATTTAGGAATCCGTAGGTTAAAGATTTCACTACGAACACTTTCAATGATGGTCGATACCTTGAAAAGTATTTTCCGAATTTCTATTCGTGTCTCAGGAGGGGTATCCGGGGCAGCGAGTAATAAATCGAGAGAATATGAAAGCGCGACGAGATCTTGTGCGATTCCGTCATGTAGTTCTTGAGCGATTTTAATTCGCTCGGGTTGCATCACTTAATTGGTAAAGAGGGCAGCAATTTCTGTTGCGAATTCTTTTCCAATCACATGGCGCTTCAGTGAGAGTTTTGCCGTTAGCTGACCGCCAGCAATAGTGAAATCCGTTGGAAGAATCTTAAATTTACGGATGGATTCGGCGCGACTAACAGCTTTATTTGCTTCATCTACAGCAGTTTGAATCACGGCAATTAGATCTGGATCATTCGTTAAATCAGCTAACGAAGCCCCTTCTTTCTTATTTGCTAAAACCCATGTCTTCAACGCGTCTTGATCAATTGTGATTAATGATGCAATAAATGGTTGATTGTCTCCGACCACCATGCACTGGCTGATCAGCGGATGCGCCCGCAGTCTGTCTTCAAGAACTGCTGGTGCAACATTTTTACCACCGGCTGTGACAATCAATTCCTTTTTGCGTCCAACAATGTAAAGGAATCCTTCATCATCTAACTTGCCAAGATCGCCGGAATGAAACCATCGATCTCCTGAGAAAACTTCCGAATTTGCTGCATCATTTTTCCAATAACCTTGCATAACTATTGGGCCTTTGATCAGAACTTCTCCGTCATCGGCAATTTTTATAGTCGTTCCAGGAATTGGTCGTCCTACAGAACCAACTTTGATTTTATTCGTAAGGTTTAGAGTCGCACCAGCTGTAGTTTCAGTAAGCCCGTAGCCTTCAAGAATCGTGATTCCTGCACCGCGATAAAAATGACCAAGGCGTTCGCCAAGTGGCGCCCCACCAGAGATTGCAGCTTCTACTCGACCGCCTAAACCATTACGTATTTTTGAAAATACTAGCTTGTCAAATAGTCCGTGCTTTAAACGCAGTGATGGAGAAATTTTTCCGCTTTCAATTGCCTTGCTGTATGCGATTGCGACATCAGCTGCTTTTCTAAAAATTTTACCTTTACCCGCCGCATCTGCCTTTGCTTCGGCGCCGTTGTAAACCTTTTCAAATATACGAGGCACTGCAAGTACAAATGTAGGTTTAAATGAAGCAAGATCAAGGGGTAAGCGCCCAACTGGATCGCTGCAATGCGCCATATGTAATCCTGCTGCAACGGAACCTATCTGAATCATGCGACCAAAGACGTGGGCCACAGGTAAGAATAGAAGTGTCGAAGCACCTGGTTTGAGAAATAAATCGCTGGCAGCTTGTACAACGTTTCCACATTCAGATAAGAAATTTGCGTGTGTAATCTGTACACCTTTGGGTTTTCCAGTGGTGCCAGATGTGTAGATAAGAGTTGCTAAAGTTTCTGGAAGCAAGGCATTTCGGCGCTTTTCGATTTCGTCATCGCCAACTGCTGCGCCATCGTAGGCCAGAGTTGCAAGTACATTTTCAGTCATCGTCCACATCTGTTTTGTGTGAGCAGGTAAGACAGTTTTAGTCAGATCTCGCAATGCTGGAGTTTCTACAATAACTGCAACAGCTCCAGAATCGTTGAGGATCCAATCGATTTGCTCGGCAGAAGATGTGTCATAAATAGGAACCACACAGCCACCGGCATACCAAATTGCAAAATCGAGAATCGTCCATTCGTACCGAGTACGAGACATGATTGCTACTCGATCACTAATATTTATTCCAGCTGCGATTAATCCTTTTGCGGTAGCTCTTACTTCAGATTCAAACTCTTTTGCAGTAACACTCTGCCAACCATCACCGAGTGGGCGCGAAAGCATGATGCGTTCAGGTTCAAACCACGCACGTTCAGCAACAAGATTCGTGAGGTTTCCGGCGTTGGCATCGGCCACAAGGGCGGGAATTGAGATCTCATTCATATGGCTAACGCTAGCGTGAGAGGGTTATTTTGCGAAAGAGGTAATACTTAGCGGTAACCTGTGCCCATGAGCGACGTAAGCACTTCAACTATTTCTATAGATGCCCCACTCGAGACCGTGCGAGCCATCCTCTTTGACTTGGCCGCATATCCAACCTGGTCCACTGCCATCAAGAGCGCAGAGGTAAAAGAGAGCGATGATCAGGGTCGCGCAACTTCCGTAAAAGTTTCTATCGACGCTGGAATGATGAAGGATCGAGTTCTACTTAACTACGACTGGAGCAAAGCCCCAGAGCGTCTTGAGTTCTCACTTGAAGATGCAGATTTATTAACTGCTATGAATGGTGCATACATCACCAAAGCAATCGACGCTGACACAACTTCTGTTACCTATGAACTTGGCGTTGAGGTATCGCTACCGATTCCTTCGATGATGCGTACAAAGGCAGAAAAAGCCACAATTGATCAAGCACTGGCTCAACTTAAAGAGCACGCTGAAAACTAATTTTAGATCAGCATCACAGCTTGATTACAACTCCACGCCATCTTCTTGATTATTCTCTCGTCGCAACCATCGTTTGATTGCAACCTGGGCGCTTAAAAGAAATTTTCGTAAACCTGGCCATGAAGGATTAGGTTGCTCGAAGTGATTTTCATCAAGAGCATCGATTCTTTCTAAATCATCTAAATAAGTATTTGGAGTTGATTCATCGAGTGATAATCCTGCGACCATAGATTCAAACTCAGAGTTAATGAGATCGATCTCGTCATCGCTGGGATCCTTGGGCGCTGGGGTATCACTCACGCTCAAATAGTGGCACATGGGCAGGCATCCACTAAATTAGGAACACTAGTGTTGAGCAACATATTAGCAGCAAGAAGGAGTCAGGATGAATGTAAACAATCTTCCTTACGGCGTACTCCGTGCATTCTTGACACCATTTTTAATGTTGGCATTTCGACCAAAAGTAAAGGGCTTACGTAACGTTCCATCTTCTGGTCCAGTAATCATTGCAAGCAATCATTTGTCCTTTAGTGATTCAATATTTATGCCATTAGTGGTTCCTCGTAAAGTAACTTTTCTTGCAAAATCAGAATATTTCACATCACCTGGCCCAAAAGGTTTACTTAAAAAACTGACCTTTATTGCACTCGGACAAGTTCCTGTCGATCGCTCCGGTGGCAGACGAAGTGAAGCTGCGTTGATTACAGGATTACAAGTTTTGGCTGAAGGGGAGTGCTTAGGAATTTATCCTGAAGGCACTCGTTCTCCAGATGGGCGTTTGTATAAAGGTAGATCTGGAATAGCCCGATTAGCAATTGAGTCAGGTGCGCCAATAATTCCAGTAGCAATGTTTAATACAGAAAAAATACAACCAACTGGAAAAGTTATTCCAAAGATAATGCGAGTCAAGATGATTTTTGGAGAACCAATGTTCTTTACTGGTGACTCCTCAGATTTACTCTATCTTCGTGATGTTACAGATCAAATCATGAACAAGATTCAAGAATTATCAGGTCAAGAGTATGTTGATATTTATGCAAGTCGCAGAAAAGATGAACTCAAAGACGACCTTGAAGATTAATTCGCAATCTCTGCACGTTGTACTAAGTAATTACACGTAGGACACTTTGGCCCCGAATCAGGAAAATCTCCTTCTAGTACATTAATCAAATCTTCAATGAGAGCTAAGAATTGCGCTTCATTGCGTTCGACGGGCAAATAATGTTGCGCTGCAAAAAATCCTTGTTTTTCTTTAATATCAAATGCTGCGTTGGGGTTCCAGACCAACAAGCCCATTGTCGCGACACTGACAGGATTTCCTTGAAGAGGGTTTTCAAGTGAGTGTGCGTAGGCTTCTAATTGAGGTGCGTAGAATTCCCCGTTATCCCGAGAGCTATCAGAGACTTTGCAATCTATAAGTGCAACGGTGCCATCTTCGTTATCGGCAACCAAGTCATACTTGCCACGGATGTGCCATCTGGTTTCAAAGCCATTGATCTTCATGGGCGTGCTCTTTACCCAGCCACTCCATTGCGTAACTTTTCCTGGGCGAAGGCTCGGGTGGATTTCTTGCATCGAGGCGCCACGGAAGTGTTTTTCTTGAAGATCAGCCAAAGTGCCAACGAGTGGAAACGCACCAGGCATCGACACTTTAAACCAATATTTAATCCACAAACATCTCTTGCATGTAGATAATCCAAATGTGAGATCAGATGGTGAGATGAATTCAGTGGCAGGCGCAGAAGGTTTTTTCATGAATGTATCTTCTCGTTAAGCACTGACAATTGCACTGATCAGCACTGATATTCCAAGAATAATCATGACCGTTCCACCAGTTGCTCGTAGTTTTTCTAATCGCTTTGGATCTGTTGCTAACCATTGACGAGCTGTTCCGGCTAGCAAACCCCACGACCCATCTGAAATAAAAGCCAAAAGTGAAAAAATTGCTCCTAAAAATATTAATTGGAGTGCAACGTTTCCTTTTTCTCGATCAACAAACTGCGGCAAAATCGCTGCGTAGAAAACTAATCCTTTGGGGTTAAGTGCTCCGACCCAGAAACCATCTCTCATTGAACGTGCAATCCCTGGGGCTATGTCTCCTTGATTGCGCATATCTTCGGCGTGCACTCGACGATGTCTAACTGCATCAACACCTAAGTACATGAGATACAAACCACCACCCCATTGAATCGCGGCGTAGGCAAGATCTGATTTTTGAAGTATTGGTCCTAGTCCGATTGCTACAAGAGTTGAGAGAGCAAATGCGCCTGTAACATTTCCAGCAACTGTAAATACAGCGGTTTTACGTCCCCATGCAATGGCACGAGCAATCACAAATAAAACACTTGGCCCTGGCGCCAAGATGATAACCATCGCGGCCACGATGTATTCAGGTAGCCGCGATGGAATCACCATAGCTTTATCTTACTTACTTGCGAGAGTTTGCGAGTGCATTCAGTACGCGGTGACCAATTACGGCAACCAATGTTGCGTTAATGATTCCACTGAATGTGTAGTCGCCAACAGTCCATGACATATCTGAAATGCCGATGATTAGTGCAGAAGCTGCGATCAATAGATTAATTGAGTTGGAGAAATCCACTCGACTATCAATCCAGATACGAGCACCAAGCACTCCGATCATTCCGAAAAGCGCTACTCCAACGCCGCCAAGTGCACCAACAGGAGTCGCGCTCAATACTGCACCAAATTTTGGAGACAGTGACAACACGATTGCACCAATACCTGCGATCCAATAAGCAGCAGTGGAGTAAACGCGAGTAGCAGCCATTACCCCGATGTTTTCAGCATACGTAGTCGTACCAGAACCGCCACCTGCTCCAGCAAGTGTTGTTGCAAGTCCATCCGCCATCAGAGCGGTTCCCATTTGATCATCAAGGTTTTTGCCAGTCATTGCAGATACGGCTTTGACGTGTCCAACGTTTTCTGCAATCAATACCAAGACAACTGGCAAGAAGAGAACGATGGCTTTTGAATCAAATGTAGGTGAAGTAAATGAAGGCATTGCAACCCATGATGCAGAGGTAATGCCATCAGTCTTTACATCGCCCATAATCATTGCAACCACGTAGCCAATAACCAGACCAGCAAAGATGCTAATTCGGTTAAGGAAACCACGTGAGAGTGCAGAGACAACACCAATCGATGCCAGAGTAATGATTCCAATCATTGGTCCAGCTACGAAGTTATTTTTTGCAGCCCCAGCCAAGTTAAGACCGATGACCATAACAATTGTTCCTGTTACTACTGGTGGCAATAACCAGTTAATCCAACCGATGCCTGCTTGACGAACGATTAAGCCAACGGCTGCAAGTATCAAACCTGTGACAACAACACCGCCAAGGGCTGCGCTCATTCCGCCACCACTCTTTGCAGCAGCGATCGGTGCTAAGAATGCAAAGGAAGAACCTAAGTAGCTTGGAACCTTATTCTGTGTAAGCGTGAGAAAAAGAAGTGTTCCAATTCCAGAGAAGAACAGAGTTGTAGTTGGTGGGAATCCAGTAATGATTGGTACGAGAAATGTTGCACCGAACATCGCAGCAATATGCTGCACGCCAACGCCAATTGTGCGTGGCCATGTAAGGCGCTCATCGGTGGAGACAACATCTCCATGAGCAATGTTTTTGCCATTGCCGTGTAGTTTCCATGAGAGCAGGGACATAGTGTTCCTTCCATAGTCGGGCTGGGAAATAGGCCTTAAAGAGGCGGGGAAGGTCGTTAGCAAGGGTAATTCAGGCCCCCCTGATACCTCGGAATACGCCACGCCGTATATCTCCAGGCTTAGCGAGGCGAGTTGCCTCCTGAGGGAGTATCGGGTTAACTAGCGCTTCGTTATATCGAATCGATATATGTTCCGATAGTCCGATTGGCATAGTCCGAAGGGAGAGGCATCGATGCGCTCGCGCAGTGAATCACTCGAATTCGCCCTCCTCGGGCTTCTTTCGCAGAGCCCACTTCATGGGTATGAATTGCGAAAAAGGATGAGTGCAATTTTCGGTCCATTTCGCGCGCTTTCATTCTCAGTTCTCTATCCGCAATTACGCAGAATGATGGAAGCTGGGTTAATTGATGCATCCACCGCTGATACCTCTCGGCGCTCGCGCATTGTTTATGTGATTACAACAAAAGGTAAGAATCGTTTTTCAACATTGGCAGAAACAGTTAGTCCAGATACATGGGAAGACGAAGGTTTTGAAATTCGTTTTGCATTCTTCGGTCCAACATCGACCAAGAATCGCGTTCGAATTTTGGAAGGCCGACACCGTCGGTTGAAAGAGAAGGCAGAGATTCTGCGCGGAGAGCTCGAAAAATCTCCGGTAGGAATCGATAAGTATCTCGAAGAGTGGCGTCGTCACTCTTTGGAATCA
>CAFBMS010000005.1_pt1 | contig 35217 bp, 31 predicted proteins | sample 7269031 | NCBI WGS metagenome assembly CAFBMS01 (sample SAMEA6814072, study PRJEB35770) | uncultured Candidatus Planktophila sp. | biome: Freshwater; feature: Freshwater reservoir; material: water | place: Czech Republic | collected 2017-05-23 | depth 30m m
AACAAGTCCTTTTGGTGGATATAAAGAGTCAGGATGGGGCCGCGAGGGTGGTCGTCATGGTTTAACCGCTTATCTCAAGGGAGTGGCACATGAGTAAGCGAATTGATGTGAAAAAAACTTATAAGTTATTTATCGGTGGCGCTTTTCCACGCACTGAATCTGGTCGTACCTACGAAGTTAAAAACTCAAAAGGGGTTTTCATAGCAAATCCTTGTTTGGCATCTCGAAAAGATCTTAAAGATGCTGTTGTTGCTGCGCGCGCCGCTCAAAGTGGTTGGTCAAACGCAACTGCCTATAACCGAGGTCAAATTCTTTACAGAATTGCCGAAATGCTTGAAGGTCGCCATGATCAATTTATTGCTGAGATTTGTGAACTTACTGGAGTTACACCAAAGAAAGCACACGACGAAGTTGAAGCGAGTATTGATCTGCTTGTTTGGTATGCGGGTTGGACCGATAAAATTAGCGCACTAGATGGTTCAACAAACCCTGTTGCCGGGCCGTACTACAACTTCACAATTCCAGAAGCTTTGGGCGTGGTTGGTTTTATTGCGCCAAAGAAATCGCCTCTGCTTGGCTTTGTTGCTGGAATAGCACCAATTATCGCAAGCGGCAATACCGTTATAGCGCTAGCGAGTGAGGTAGCTCCCCTGCCTGCAATAAGTTTTGCAGAAGTAATTGCAACCAGTGATGTTCCCGCTGGTGTAATAAATATTCTGACTGGGAAGAGTGCAGAGTTAGCACCATGGTTTGCATCGCATATGGATATAGATGGTTTGGATATTTCCGGTTTGGATTCAAAACTGGTGGCTGAAATTAAAGTGGCAGGTGCACAAAATCTCAAGCGAATTCATTCATTTAAAGAAGTTGCAACACCTGGCCGTATTCTTGCCTTTATGGAATCAAAAACTGTGTGGCATCCAATTGGCGTGTAATTAGAAATGCGGATCAATAGTTTTTAGCCACAATTGACGCATTCCCTCAACATCTAAATCAAGAGTTACATCTACTTTTGCAGCATTTTCTAACCGAAGTGGTTCAATTTCCAATTCAAGCGCTGGTCTGCGATCAACAATAGTTTGACCACGCGCAGGACCTGCTGATGTATCAACAATTACATCAAACCTCGCAGTTGTTATCAACTCGGGGGCAATCACACTAGCAACTGCTCCGTAATCACCTAGAGTTACTGGCGAGCCGATTCGTTCGATGAATGCATTAATTAATCTTCCTGCAAATTGTGCACATGAGTCTGACGATTTGGTTAACTTATCGGCTTCTTCTGCGCTCACACATGGACGCATGAATACATCAAGCCCGTACATTGTTATTGGAATTCCGCTCTGGAAAACAATAGCTGCCGCTTCAGGATCATGCCAGACGTTAAATTCGGCAGCAGGAGTTGCATTTCCCGCTGATGCTGATCCGCCCATTAAGACAATTCGCTTTAATTTCTTGGCACTTTCTGGAAATGCACGTAAGAAAAGTGCAATGTTTGTAAGAGGTGCGAGTGGTACCAATGTGACGGGTTCGGATGATTGATCTACTAGGTCGCGCAATAATTCGATTGCAGAGCGTGAATCAATACTTCTTCGAGATGGCGCTAAACCTAAATCGCCCATGCCATCTTCACCGTGCACATATTCTGCGTATTGCGATTGCCCAAGTAGCGGGCGAATTGCACCGCGAGCAACAGGAATGTCACCTGCACCGGCAGCATCTAATACTTGCAGTGTATTTGCCACAACTTGTGCGACATTTGTATTTCCATCCACGCACGTGATGCCAAGCAAATTTATTGATGGGTGTCGGGCTGCGAACAAAATCGCAAAAGCGTCATCAATTCCAGTATCTACATCGAGAATGACGGGTGTGGAATTCATGGACTTACTCTATTATCTATTTCATGGCCAAAGCACCAGTGATTGCCGTCGTAGGCAGTTCTAGCATGGATCTGACATGTTATGCCGAAGTTTTACCTCAAGCAGGACAAACTCTGTACGGTAATTTGTTTACAACAGGATTTGGTGGCAAGGGTGCAAACCAAGCTGTAATGGCGGCTCTAGCAGGAGCAAATGTTTATATGGTTGGAAGCATTGGCAATGATTTATTTGGCACATCGCTGCAAGAAAATTTCAAGAATCAAAATGTTAATTCAGAGTATGTAAAGATTTCTAGTTTGCCTACAGGCGTTGCGCATATTTGGGTTGATAGCCAAGGCCAAAATAGAATTTTGATTGTTCCTGGTGCGAATCATGATTTTGATGAGAATCACGCTGCGCAAGCAATTAAATTGATTCCTGATCTTGCAATAGTTATTGGCCAGTGTGAAGTGCCACAATCTGTGACAGCTGCAGCATTTGCTGTTGCAAAAGAACGCGGAGCGCTCACAATTCTCAATCCTGCGCCATATCAAGAGCTCTCATCAGATTTATTGGCTGTAACCGATTGGCTCATACCTAATGAAATCGAATTTGAAGAGTTCGTTGGAAGTGCTCCAACTGCGCTTACGCTGGCGCAATTTCGTAATGGAAACCAATCGATTGTGACACTGGGAGATAAAGGCGCGGTTCTCGTCTCTCCACAAGGTGATTTAACTAATATATCAACAAATAAAGTCCAAGCAATTGATACAACAGGTGCGGGAGATTGTTTTATCGGATCTTTTTCCTACGCGCTTGGCTCTGGGTCTGATCCAGAAAATGCCGCGCAATTTGCTTGTCGAATCGCCTCAATTAGTGTGACCCGAAAAGGAGCACAATCTTCTTATCCGAGTGCCGCTGAAATATCCACACTCTCATAACCACGTAAAACAAAGGTTGGTCGACGCTTTGGCGTACTTGCCAATTCAATATCTTTGAATCTTTCGAATAGTGCAGGCAAAGAAATTCCCATTTCTAGACGTGCGAGTGGGCCACCTAAACAAAAATGAATTCCAGCGCCAAAACCAATATGCAGATTTGGATTGCGCAACAAATCCATGTCATTAGATTTTTCAAAGACGCTCTCATCTCGATTAGCAGAGCCCAACAATGACGCTATTTTTTCCCCTTCACGGACCGTTACTCCCCCAATGTCTGTATCTGACGTGGCGGTGCGCTCAAACAAGTGAAGTGGTGCGTCAAAGCGTAAGAACTCTTCAACGGCTGTTTCTGCGATTTCGTAAGCCTTCGTTCGGAGTAAATCTGCCTGATCTGGTCTAGATAGAGCGGCAACCATTCCATTTCCAAAAGCATTAACACTTGCTTCATGGCCGGCGTTAAGTAATAGCACACATGTTGCAACTAACTCGTGGGCACTTAACTTTTCACCACTCTCTTCAACTGCTGCTAAATCGCTGATGAGATCAGTTCCGGGATTCTTCTTTCTTTCCAACATTAAATTATGCACATAATCGGCAAATGCCTTCGCTGCAGCTTTAGCTTCGTTTTGATGCTCTGGAGTCGGATTAACTTCATACATTTTTACGATGGATTGGGACCATGGCCTTAATAAATATTCATCTGCGGCAGGAAATCCCAACAGAGCGGCAATTACTTTTACAGGTAATGGCTCTGCATAATCTGCAATAACGTCAAAGGTGTGGCCTGCTCGAACTTTGATTTCAATGGCATCGAGTAACTCTTGAGTAATTTTCTCAATTACTGGACGTTGGCTCTCAATTTTATTTCTATTAAAAGCTTTTGCCACTAATGAACGTAAGCGGGTGTGCTTAGGTGGTTCACTATCTAATATTGAATCTGCATGAAGCCAGTTAAATACATCCCATTCAAACTCTGGTTCTTTACTCTTAAAAATTCTGCCTAAAGATTTGGTACGCAAAACATCATTTGCGTCCTCATACCGAGCAGCTAAATACATCTGAGCGCCTTCGTGCCATACAGGTTTGCCGTGAGCTCTTAACTCTTGCAGTGCCGGATAGGGATCTTCGATGAAATTCTTATCGAGAAAATCAATCATTTATTCAGATGCAATCGCTGCATATCCTGGCTTAATAATCTTTTCAATTATTTCTAGCCTCTCCGGATATGGAATAAATGCACTCTTCATTCCATTGATTGTGACTCTTTGCAATTCTGCTAAATCCCACTTGAAAGCTCGAACTACTTCTGTCATCTCATGAGACATGGATGTTTGGCTCATTAAGCGGTTATCAGTATTAAGTGTTACTCGAAAACGTAGTTTGGCCAATATTCCAATCGGGTGTTGTTCTATATTTTTCGCAGCACCTGTTTGTAAATTCGACGTTGGACATAGTTCTAGGGGAATACGTCTATCTCGAATGTAGGACGCTAGCTGACCTAATTTAGGTTCGGCTGCGTTGACATTGATGTCATCGATTATTCTGACACCGTGTCCTAATCTTTCTGCGCCACATAATTGAATCGCTTCCCAAATTGATGGTAAACCATAGGCTTCACCAGCATGAATAGTGAAGTGTGCATCTTCGCGACGTAAGTATTCAAAAGTTTTTTGTTGATTAGATGGTGGAAATCCATCTTCAGGACCTGCAATATCAAATCCCACAACACCTTTATCTCGATACTTCACAGCAAGTTCGGCGACTTCTTGTGAACGATTATTTTGTCGCATTCCACACAAAAGTGAACGCACTTGAATTGTGAATCCTTCTGTGCGTGCTATTTCTTCGCCCTCACGGTACCCATCCAAAGTTGCCTGTATAACTTGATCAAGAGATAGTCCTTGCTCGGTAAATAACTCAGGCGCACCTCTGACTTCGGCGTAAACAACTCCGTCGCGAGCTAAATCAAGTGCGCACTCACGAGCAACTTGAACTATATTTTCTCGAGTTTGCATTACTGCAATTGTGTGACTAAAAGTTTCTAAGTAACGCACCAAGGATCCTGAATCACAGGATTCACGAAACCATGTGGCCAATTCTGTTGCGTCATCAGTTGGTAGAGCGGTATACCCAATCTTCTTGGCAATATCAATAATTGTTTGTGGGCGTAATCCGCCATCTAAGTGATCGTGCAATAAAACCTTTGGAACGCGTTTAATCTGTTCTACGGTTGGAATACTTTGCATACTCACTTTTTCACCAATTTCAACTAATTCGTTCCACAATAAGTGGGAGTCGCTTCACTTCTCCCGAGCCGATTGCAACACTACCTTCTAACACTTCTTGTGCTCGCGCAAATCGTTCGGGTGTATCTGTATGAAGGGTGTACAGGGCCTCACCTGCAACAATATTTTCACCTGGTTTTTTGTGGATTTCGATTCCAGCGCCAGCTTGAACGCTTTCACCTTGGCGTGAACGTCCCGCACCCAATCTCCATGATGCGATGCCGACAGACATCGCATCCATGGAAAGTAATGTGCCAGTTGAATTTGCTGTAATTGTTAAATTTTCTTTTGCAACAGGTATCGGTGAATCTGGATTTCCACCTTGAGCGCTAATCATTTTTCGCCATACATCCATTGCAGAACCATCTTTAAGTGCAACGGCAGGATCTTTGCCCTTGATGCCAGCTAACTCCAACATTTCTCGGGCGAAAATAATTGTTAAATCGACAACATCTGAGGGACCACCACCTGCCAAAACTTCGAGAGATTCTCTAACTTCCAAGGCGTTACCTGCCGTGAGACCCAGAGGCACATCCATTGCAGTTACGAGTGCCAATGTTTTAACTCCAGCATCTTTTCCTAGGCCAACCATAATCTGCGCTAATTCTCGCGCTTTTAAAGGATCGCTCATAAATGCACCGCTGCCAGTTTTAACATCTAGAAGTAGCGCACTTGTGCCTTCAGCAATTTTCTTACTCATAATCGATGATGCAATAAGTGGGATTGCTTCGACAGTTCCTGTTACATCACGTAGTGCATATAACTTTTTATCTGCAGGTGCTAAGCCCGCACCAGCTGCACAAATAACCGCTCCACACTCTTGCAAAACTTGTAACATTTTTTCATTGCTCAGTGATGCTTGCCAACCTGAAATTGACTCTAATTTATCTAGCGTTCCACCCGTGTGACCTAATCCGCGACCTGATAACTGTGGAACTGCCGCTCCGCATGCGGCTACAAGTGGTGCAAGCGGCAAGGTTATTTTGTCGCCAACACCCCCAGTTGAATGCTTATCTACAGTTGGTCGATCCAGCATTGACCAGTTCATTTTTTCACCGCTATTGATCATTGCGTTAGTCCAGCGAGAAATTTCTTGTGAATTCATGCCATTAAGCAAGATTGCCATCAGCAGTGCCGACATCTGCTCATCTGCAACTACTCCACGCGTGTATGCATCAATAATCCAATCAATTTGCGGATTAGCCAGAATAGATTTATCTCGTTTCGCTGCAATAATTTCTACTGCTGAAAAGGGTTCTACAGTGCTCATTAAAATTTAATTGCGATCTAAATCATCAGGGCCAAATGCCCACGGCAACATCGAAGACATCTTCATAGGTCCATCGGCAGTCATAAGTAATAACTCATTGCCGCCATGTTCGAACAAGAGTTGTCGGCATCTTCCGCATGGGGCTAGATAATCTCCTTGTGCATCGACGCAAAGAACCGCAACAAGTCGACCTCCACCACTCATGACTAGTTCGGATGTCATGCTGCATTCAGCGCATAAACCAAGTCCATAGCTAGCATTTTCAACGTTACATCCGCTGACTATTCGTCCGTCACTTACTAAACCTGCAACGCCTACTGGAAAATTTGAATATGGCGCATACGCTTTTTTACTGGCAGCAATGGCAGCTGAATGTAAGAGTTGCCAATCAGGTGTCAGCGACATCTATTTCAAGCCACCACGTCTGTATGGGAATCCTGCGGCCGCCGGTCCCCGCAATCGTTGCGAGGCAAAAGAGAGAACGATCAGTGTTGCTAAATAAGGTGTCATCGTGACTAGTTGACCTGGAAGTTCATCAAAGGCAATAAAGAACCAAGCAAAGAAAGCTGCCAATGCAATAGCGCCTATTCCAGCAATTCGTTTTGCCTTTTTGAATGATCGCCATGATGCAAATATCAAGACTGCAACAATAAGCAATAGGAGGGCATGGATTGCAGTGGAATCTCGAAGTTGAAGAGCATCGGCAAAACCGAAGAGTGCGGCACCGGCTAATAATCCACCTGGGCGCCAATTACCAAAGAGCATGGCTGCTAATCCGATATACCCACGTCCACCAATTTGATTCTCCTGATAATGATTGGCAGCAACGATTGCTAAGAATCCGCCACCGAGACCCGCAAATCCGCCAGAAAGTAAGACTCCCCAATACTTCATCGCATAAACATTTACGCCAAGGGATTCAGCAGCAATTGGAGATTCTCCGGTGCTTCGTAAACGTAAGCCAAATGATGTCTTCCACAAAATAAAATAACTAAGCGGCACTAGTGCAACAGCAATCATTGTTACGTACGAGAGCTCACCAGTTAAACCACGTAATACTCGAGAAATATCTGAGATTAAGAACCAATTCTTCTCACCAATCCAACCGAGAAGATCAGGACTCTGCCAACCAAAATACTTTCCAGCAGAAAGAATTGGTAAACCGTTTTGACCAATAGATTCCACATCCGGAGATTGCGAGGGTCCAGGCCAAGAACCACCTTTAGCTAAAATTGTTGATATGTATCTAACTAAACCGGCAGCAATAATATTGATAGCAACGCCAGAGACTACGTGATCAACGCCAAATGTAATCGTTGCAATAGCGTGCACCAAAGCACCAACTGCGCCAAAGAAAATCGCAGCAAGCAAGCCGGCCCAAGGGCCGTGTTTGCTTCCCATGTAGCCGCCAGCCCAGGCGCCCATGATCATCATGCCTTCAAGGCCAATATTTACAACACCGGCACGTTCAGCAAATAAACCACCGAGTGCTGCTAAAACAATTGGGATTGAGAGCAAGAGTGCAGCTTTTGCGGTTCCAACACTTGTTAAGTCTGATGCGCCGGTAAGAATTCGAATAATTGAAAGAATCGCAATGATTCCAAAGAAAATCACAAGAGTTCGACGAAGTCCAGATAGTTTTCCTTTTTCTAACATTACTTTTCACCCGTCTTCGCGAGTGCAGTGCTTTGAAGTGTCAGTTGGTATCTGCGCACAACTTCATAGGCAATAACAGCGCTGAGTAAAATAGAGCCTTGCATAATCACATAAGTTTCTGGGGCAATATCAATGAGTTCTAGAATTCGAGAAGATACTTCAAGAAAACCAAATAACAAAGAACTAATTGCCATACCTAGTGCAGAATTGCGACCGAGCAATGCAATCGCAATTGCAGTAAAGCCAACTCCACCTCTAAAACCTAATGTGTAGCTATGAGTATCGCCGAGCAAAGTTGGCAAACCTGCTAGACCTGCTATTGCACCACTTGCAACGAGAGCAACAAACGTCATCTTTTTTGAATTAACACCACTGACGCGAGCCGCAATTGGATTCATTCCGCTTGAACGCAATTCGAAACCAAATCTAGTGCGATTAATAACAAACCAAAATGCTATTCCTAAAATTACGGAAATAATCAACATTCCGTAAACCCCACCACCAGGTTGTTCTTCAACACCTAGTTTCTTTAAAACGGGCATCAAATCTGGAAATTGGCCACTTGCAGGAAGTGGTTTAGTTGCTAAGTCATTACTACCTTCAACTTTAACCATGAAGTGTTTTGACAGAAGGTAAGCAGATAATCCACCAGCAATACTGTTAAGCATAATTGTTGAAATAACTTCACTCACACCACGTTTGACCTTCATATAAGCAGCAATCGCCGCCCATAAACCACCGACAAGCATTGCGATTATGAATATTGCGAGAATATGAAGTACCGGTGGCAAAACGATCATCGCACCAAAATAAGCAGCGAAGAGCGCGCCTAAGCGAAGTTGACCTTCTACGCCGATATTAAACAATCCAGCTCTAAACGTGAGTGCAATTGCAATTGCGGCGATGTAATACGAGGTGGCAAGATTTACGGTTTCCATTAAAGATCCTGCCTCAGAACCAAACTCCCACATGGCTGCAAACGCATCTCGAGGTGATTTATTTGTTGCCAGCAGTGATGCACTCGAAACAGCCAAACTAAAGAGAGCAGCAAAAACTGGGGCGGCAATTGAAAGAACAATTTTTCCTGGCTTAAATCTCATCACGCTGCACCTGTCATTGCAGAACCAAGTGCTTCTGGTGAGGTTTTTGCCGGATCTAATTCAGCAGTAATTGATCCTCGCAGCATCACAATTAAACGATCTGATAAACCAATGAGTTCTTCTAAATCTGCACTAATCAGAACAATTGCCATTCCATTTTCACGAGCAGTTCGCAATTCATTCCAAATTGCAGCTTGCGCGCCAACATCTACGCCTCGAGTTGGGTGTGATGCTAATAGTAAGGAAGGTGATCCACTCATTTCACGACCGACAATAAATTTTTGCTGGTTTCCACCTGAGAGAGCAAGCGCCAAAGTATCTGGACCTGGGGCGCGCACATCAAATTCTTGCATTATTCGAACCGTGTCAGACATTGTCGCTTTGCGATCAATCAGAACGCCATTCATTACCGGTTTGCCACGTTGGTGTCCCAAAATTCTATTTTCCCATAATGGAGAAGCCATTAATAATGCTTGGCGCTGACGATCCTCTGGAATAAATCCAATTCCCATATCTCGCCGATCAGAAACTGATTCAGTATCTAATGGTTCACCTTTGAAAACGACCGTGCCCGTGTAATCACGTAATCCAAGTACTGCTTCAATTAACTCGCTCTGACCATTTCCTTCAACGCCTGCAATTCCAAGAACTTCGCCCGCATGTAGAGTAAAACTCACATCTGTTACAAGATTTCGGGCACCAGATTCAGCTGGAACTGTTAAGTTCTTCAGTGAGAGCGTTACTTCACTTCTCTTGGCACTGCCATGAATTTCTGGTGAAGGCAATTCGCTTCCAACCATTAATTCTGCCAACTTTTTGGCTGTTGCATCTGAGGCCTTAACTTCGGCAACTGTTGATCCTGCTCGAATCACAGTTACATCATCTGCAACACGTAAAACTTCATCGAGTTTGTGGGTAATAAAAATAACAGTTAAGCCTTCTTTGCGTAAGCCCTGAAGCGCCTGAAAGAGTTCGTCAACCTCCTGGGGTACCAATACAGCCGTTGGTTCGTCAAAAATTAAAATTTTGGCTCCGCGATATAAAACTTTTAGAATTTCAACTCTTTGACGTTGACCAACGCCGAGATCTGCCACAAGTGCATCAGGATCAACTGTAAGCCCATAAGCAGCAGCCATCTGGTTGATCTTTGTACGCGCATCATTAAAATCGATAACTCCACCACGTGATGGTTCGTAACCTAAGACGATATTTTCTAGAACGGTGAAGTTATCGGCCAGCATAAAGTGCTGATGGACCATTCCGATTCCAGACTTAATAGAATCAGCTGGTTTCTTAAAATGAACTGTTTTTCCATTGACTAAAATTTCGCCGCTATCTGGGCGTTGCATTCCGTACAAAATCTTCATGACAGTAGATTTACCTGCGCCATTTTCACCGATGAGTGCGTGTACTGAACCTGATTCAACTGTGATTGAGACGTCTTTATTTGCGATGACGCCCGGGAATCCTTTACTTATATGTCGAAGCTCTACTGCTATCGCCACTACAAAAGACTCCTGTTCTTAATTCAACCGGACTAAAGAGAAGCGCCCGGTCCTACAAGTGAATCTAACTCCACTTTCGGACCGAGCGCCACTACTTATATTAAGTTTTTACAGATTTACTGCTGTGCTTTGGCTTACTTAGCTGGTTTTGTTGGAACCTTAATTTTTCCAGCAATGATTGCTTTTGCAGCAGCATCAATCTTTGACTTGTACTGATTGATGTACCCACCTGAATATGAAACGGCGATTCCACCGGTCTTTAGGCTGTAACGGCGACCAACTACTCCACCGCCAAGTGCATCTGTAACCTTCTTGCCAGCACTTGCTGCAGCAATTACGTCAAAGACTGCGTTGTCAACGCGCTTAAGCATTGATGTCAGCATGTTCTTCTTATCTGCTGCTGATCCTGTTAAGTACTGATCAGAGTCAACACCGATTGTCCAGATTTTGTTACCGTACTTACCGGCATCAGCTGCAGCGGCGAAAGTACCCGCACCTGAACCACCAGCAGCTGTGTAAATAACATCGACGCCCTTATCGATCATGCCGTTAGCAATAATCTTTGCCTTTGCTGGGTCATTGAAACCACTGTAATCAGGTGGCTCTGAAATGTACTTAACATCAACAGTTGCGTTCTTATCTGTAGCTTTAACACCAGCACGGAATCCAGCCTCAAACTTCTGAAGTAATGGAGTGCGTACGCCGCCGATATAGCCAATGTCACCTGTTACTGATTGAAGCGCAGCTGCAACACCGACGAGGTATGAGCCTTGCTCTTCAGTAAATACAAGGGAAGAAACATTTGGTAGCGCCACTGATTCATCATCAATGATTGCGAACTGAGTCTTTGGAAATTCTGCTGCAACCTTCTTGAGTGGACCCGCATATAGGTATCCAACTGCAACGATTGGTGTGTAACCAGCTTTTGCAAGAAGACGTAGCTTGTCTTCGCGCTCTGAATCTGTACCTTGTGTAACTGTTACTTCTTTAACAGTTACACCAAACTTTTTCTTAGCCATGTCGAGACCAGCTGCAGCTGAGTCATTAAATGACTTGTCGCCACGTCCGCCGATGTCATAAGCAATTGCTGCTTTGACTTTGATTGCTGCATTTGCTGTTGGGGCAACTAATGCACCAGCAGCGAGTGTTGCAGCTGCGACGAGTGCCGCAATGCGAATTGACTTCTTCAATTTTCCTCCAAGGGGTTTTTAAATACATGCAGATACATATATTTAAGGGTTGTCGTTAGAGGTGAGCCTAGTATTTTTCAGCGTGGAAACCCAAAAAAATCAGAGTTATTTAAGTGGCGCCGTAGAAGAAAACGCGATTATTTTCTTAAACTCTCAACCTGAAGTCGAAACTCTGAAAGTGTTTAGCGCACCAAACCTAAGTTGGAGTACGCCTTGGAAAGGGTTGTGGATGCAACTTCGTGGGCTTTTGCAGCGCCAGCGGCAAGCATTTTTAATAGATGTGCTTCATCAGAGAGTAGATCTAGAGTTTTTGCACGAATTGGATTGAGATATTCAACAACTACATCAGCTACTTCGCCCTTGAGATCTCCATAACCCTTTCCTGAGAAATGATTCTCTAGATCAGAAATTGACTGACCAGAAAGCGCGCTGTGAATGCTGAGCAAATTACTTACACCAGGCTTTTCTTTTTCATCGAATTTTATTTCGCGTCCAGCGTCGGTGACGGCAGATTTTATCTTCTTGGCGTTTACGTCTGGGTTATCTAGAATCTCAATAAGCCCAGCAACAGAATCAGATGACTTACTCATCTTGGCAGTTGGATTTTGTAAATCATAAATCTTGGCACCTTGTTTAAGAATAAAACCCGCTGGAATATTAAATGTTGCTCCATAGCGCGAGTTGAATCGTTCGGCTAAATCCCTTGTCAGTTCGATGTGCTGACGTTGATCTTCACCAACTGGTACTAGATCTGCTTGATAAAGCAAAATATCTGCTGCCATCAACATGGGGTACGTGAAAACTCCAACTTTCGTAGAATCAGATCCGCCTTTGGCGGTACGGTCTTTAAATTGAGTCATTCGGCTTGCTTCGCCAAACCCAGTGATGCACTCCATAACCCACGCTAATTGGTTATGTTCTGGAACATGCGACTGCACAAATAAAGTGGATTTTTCTGGTGAAATTCCAAGTGCCAATAATTGGGCAGCTGAGACCAAGGTTCTCTTGCGCATTAGTGCTGGTTCAGTTTCCACAGTCAAAGCATGCAAGTCAACAATGCAATAAAAGGCATCATGACCATCTTGTAACTCAACCCACTGTTTAACTGCGCCAAGATAATTACCGAGATGAAAGGAGTCACTCGTTGGCTGTATGCCAGACAAAACTCTTTTTGTGCTCATGGAGTTAATTCTCGCACGGACTAGGCGTTTCGAGAGATCAATAGCTGACCTGCTCGCTTACCTTCCAGCGTTAGAACCGTAATTCGCAATCCATTAATGCTTACAACGTCATTCTGCACTGGAATTCGACCCAGCACGTGCATAACAAATCCACTCGCTGTTTCATATGGTCCCTCAGGAATTTCAAGTCCTGTTTGTTCGCAAAGATCTTCAATAGAGACCAAACCATCAACTTCAAAATCTCCTGTGTGAGATTCCAGTTGCACTTCCATTTTATCTGTGTCGTACTCATCTCGAATGTCACCGATAAGACATTCGACGAGATCCTCCATTGTAATAATTCCGTCTGTACCACCGTACTCATCAAGAACGATGGCTAAGTGTTGTCTTTGATTTCGCATTTCTGAAAGTGCAGGTAGCACGCCTTTGGTGCCTGGCAAAAACATGATGTTACGTACTAATTCTTGAACTTTGCCACCAGTTGAAACCAAAGATGTATCAAGTAAATCACGAACGTGAATGAAACCGATTACTTCATCGGTTGAGCCCCGAACAACGGGATAACGTGAGTGTGCTTTATCAACTGCGAGCAATATTGCTTTTGAAATAGTTAAAGAGGCGTCCATGAAATCAACTTCGGTGCGTGGCACCATTAATTCGTGGATTTGTCGCTCTGATGCATTAAATACTTCTTCAACAATGTCTCGTTCTTCATCTGTGAGCGCAGCGTGACCTGCAACTAAATCAAGAAGTTCTTCTTCAGACATGGCACTGCGTTGTTCTTTCGGGTCAACACCAAAAATACGAACAACTAGGTCCGTTGAGTGCGACAGAAGCCAAATAATTGGTCGAAATAGAGTTGCGATTGCATCGATAATTGGCGCTGATGCAAGTGATATTTGTTCGGTACGAAATAACGCCAATCGTTTTGGAACTAATTCTCCAAAAACCAAAGAGAAATATGCAATCACTAGAGTCACTCCAATGAGTGAAATAGTTGTGCTCCAATTGGGATTTAATCCCATCTCTTCAAGCCAAGGAATTACATATTCGCCAAGTTTTTCTGCACCAAGTGCTGCAGATAAAAATCCACAGACCGTTACACCTACTTGAGCTGCGGCAAGGAATCGATTGGGATTTTCTGCCAGCAAAGCCACACGTTTGCCGCGTTTGCCTTTACTCGCTAATTGGCGAATCTGGCTTTCGCGAAGTGAGATTAGAGCAATTTCGGCAGCCACGAATAGCGCGGCTAAAAGAATAAGAGCCGCAACAGTAGCTACAGCGCCGATTAATCCGCCGAACGAGTGAGGCTCCATAAGGGTTACAACTGTACAGGAGTGCGCTTTGTCCAAACCCGTTAAACTTAAGAGCGTTGAGCCCAACCGGGCTCATCACCTTCATCCTCGGACCGTCGGGCACGTACCTGCCCGGAGAAGGAGAAATTTCTCATGGCTACAGTTGTATTTGAAAATGCTTCACGTATTTATCCAGGTTCGACAATCCCAGCAGTTAATAAGTTAAATCTAGAAGTTAAAGACGGAGAATTTTTAGTTCTCGTCGGACCTTCAGGATGCGGTAAGTCAACATCACTTCGGATGCTTGCAGGATTGGAAGAAGTTGATAGCGGTCGCATATTAATTGGTGACAAAGATGTCACACATGTAGCACCGAAGGATCGCGATATCGCAATGGTCTTTCAATCATATGCTTTATATCCACATATGAGTGTTGCTGAAAATATGGGCTTCGCACTTAAGATTTCTGGAATTGCAAAAGAAGAACGTGATCGAAGAGTATTAGAAGCAGCGAAGTTACTAGATCTCGAGGCTTTCCTGGATCGCAAACCAAAGGCACTATCTGGTGGACAACGTCAACGAGTTGCAATGGGACGCGCAATTGTTCGCGAACCACAAGTCTTTTTGATGGACGAACCACTTTCAAACTTAGATGCGAAATTGCGTGTAGCAACGCGCACCCAGATTGCTGCGCTTCAACGTCGCTTAGGTATTACGACTGTCTACGTCACTCATGATCAAGTCGAAGCGATGACAATGGGTGATCGTGTTGCTGTGCTTAAGGATGGAAATCTTCAACAAGTTGATACACCTCGAAATTTGTATGACAAACCAGCCAACGCATTTGTAGCGGGATTCATTGGTTCACCAGCAATGAATTTACTGAAGACATCTGTCAGCGCAGGTAAAGCGACTCTTGGAAAACTATCAATTGATGTACCGGCATCGGCTGGTTCTTCAGTCATAGTTGGAATTCGACCTGAAGGATTAATGGCAGGCCCTGACGGATTTTCAGTAAAAGTTGAAGTAGTCGAAGAACTAGGTTCTGATGCATACGTTTATGGTCAACCTGTAGATTCAAGTATTACTTTTGCACAGGCAGTTGAAGAACACGCACAAATTATTGTTCGCTGGGATCCAAAAAATCCGCCAAAACCTGGGGACACAATCACCGTAAGCGCGCAGGCGTCAGCGATTCATCTCTTTGATGCAGTATCAGGTGAACGACTGAAGTAATTCAATCTCGTTACCACTTGTAAACGTTTGAGGTGAATTTCCTAATCCCTTTAGCACGTGAACTTTTGTACGGCCTTGTACTCGCCATTTATCAGTGAGTACAAGTGCAGTGTCTTCATCAATGCCAAGTAAATAAGAACCTTCATCACTTCGGAGCGCGATAGATGCAATTCGATCTGGTACCCATCCAAGAAATTTGTCATAGTGCGGAATTACTTCAATATTAGGAATTAAGCCAAGGCCGCTTTGAATGTGCGACTTTCTGATTCCCACAATTTTTGATCCAAATGCCATTGCACCTGCTGAACAACCTGCCAAGGAGGTTCCGGAGTTAAATTCATTTTTGATTTTTTCCCAGAGTGGAGTCTGGTTAAAAACTTCTGTGATGTAACCAGGGTCGCCACCTGAAAAATAAATCAGGCCAGCGTTAGTAAGTTGAGAAATATACTTCTCGTTAAAGGCATCTTCTCTTGTCAGAATTGACAGAAAACAAACTTCCGCATCTAATCGTTTGGCCTGCACGGCTCCACGTTCTCTCCAAAACTCGATGCGGTCATCACTTTCTTGACCCGCACCCGTAGGAATTTGTATGTAGGTATTGGATTTACCTTGAGCGATACCACGTTGCAAAAGATCAGATTCGATTTCCTGCATCTGTACTAAGTACTCTCCTGAGCCAACCAGTGCTAAAGCACCGCGCTCAGGATTCATAGGTATTAAGCCATCGCCTTCTTGAGGTTTTCATAAATTGAATTGAGAAACTCCTGAGTTGTCTGCCAAGGTGCGCTCTTGGAAATTAACAACGATAAGTCTTTTGTCATTTTTCCTTGTTCGACTGTTTGAATGCATACGCGCTCCAGGGTTTCACAGAATGCAGCTAGTTCTTGATTGTCATCTAACTTTGCGCGATGTGCAAGACCGCGCGTCCAGGCAAATATCGATGCGATTGGATTAGTTGATGTTGCCTTTCCAGCTTGATGATCGCGGTAGTGACGCGTAACTGTTCCATGGGCTGCTTCTGACTCAACAATTTTGCCATCTGGTGACATTAATACTGAAGTCATTAATCCAAGTGAGCCATAACCTTGCGCAACGATGTCTGACTGAACATCTCCGTCGTAATTCTTGCAAGCCCAAACATATCCACCATCCATGCGAAGTGACATTGCTACCATGTCATCGATTAAGCGGTGTTCATACCAAATTCCTGCGGTATCAAAAGCAGATTTAAATTCTTGAAGATAAATTTCCTCGAAAATATCTTTGAAGCGTCCGTCATACGCCTTAAGAATCGTATTTTTTGTCGTTAAATACACAGGATATTTTCGATTTAACCCATAATTTAATGATGCACGAGCAAAGTCTCGTATTGAATCATCCAGGTTGTACATTCCCATAGCAACGCCAGAAGATTGGAAATCAAAGACAGTAAACTCCATAGGTGCTGAGCCATCGTCTGGCGCAAAAGAAAGAGTTAGTTTTCCGGGGCCAGGTACTTTGAAATCAGTTGCCTTGTACTGATCACCAAATGCATGACGTCCAATTACGATTGGTTTTGTCCAATGTGGGACCAGTCGCGGAACATTGCTAATAATGATCGGTTCGCGAAAAATTACGCCACCTAATATGTTGCGGATAGTCCCATTTGGTGATTTCCACATCTGCTTAAGATCAAACTCAGTAACACGGGCCTCATCTGGAGTAATTGTGGCGCATTTAATTCCGACCCCGTGCTTTTGAATAGCCCGAGCAGAGTCAATGGTTACTTGATCATCAGTCGCGTCGCGATTCTCAATTCCAAGATCGTAATACTCAAGGTTTACATCTAGATAAGGAAGAATCAAGGAATCTTTAATAAATTGCCAAATTATGCGAGTCATTTCATCGCCATCTAATTCGACTACTGTTCCTTCAACTTTGATCTTGGTCATACCTAATGCTCTCCTTAAAGTGACTGTACGTCTGCTTGTTTTGCTCGAACTGCTTCTGCTGCAACTTTTAGTGCAGCTAATTCACTATCTGTAAGTTTTGTTTCTACAACTTTCTTGATTCCTTCGCGGCCAATCTGCGCTTCAACTCCCAGATAAACACCAGAAATTCCGTATTCACCATTTACCCAAGCACACACGGGCATGGTTGCACCCGAATCTTCAATAACAGCTTTTGCCATTCGAGCCGCGGCTGCTGAAGGTGCGTAATAAGCAGAACCAGTTTTTAACAGTGCAACAACTTCTGCGCCTGCATTTCTCGTGCGATCAACTAACTCATCAATCTCGGCTTCTGATAATTTTTCACTGAGTGCAACACCGCCAACAGTGCAGCGACTTGGAACAGGAACCATCGTTTCACCGTGTGACCCAAGAGTTAATGTGCTCACTGATGCCACGGGAACGTTTAACTTTTCAGCAACAAAATGTGTGAAGCGCGCAGTATCTAGCATGCCCGCTTGCCCCATTACACGGTTATAGGGAAATGCTGTCGCGATTTGAGTTAGCGCGGTCATCTCATCAAGCGGATTTGAAACCACAATAATGACGGCATTTGGTGAGTGCTTAGCAATATTTTCAGCGACTCCGCGAACAATTCCTGCATTTACTACGATCAAATCCATTCTGCTCATGCCAGGTTTGCGCGGTAGTCCTGCAGTAATCACAACTACATCAGAATTCGCAGTTGCTTCATAGCCTGCGCCATCTGCACTAGTTGTTGCACCAATAATCTTTGTTTCAAATCCCTCAATAGAGCGAGATTGATTCATATCAAGTGCCAAACCCTCTGGTTTGCCTTCAAGGATGTCCGTGAGAACAACGGTGTCAAAAATGTTGTACTCAGCTATTCGCATTGCAGTAGTTGAACCATAAAACCCTGCACCGACGACGGTTACTTTACCTGCCATGGTTTACATCCTTCTTTCGAAAATCGGATTCATTTATTCCTTGATATGAACACAACTCTACAACCCGTGCGGCAGTGAAATTGCCAGGATAAAGAGCCCTACTGCAATACCTATCGGGAAATAGAACTCAATTGTGCGCAAATGCCTTGTTGGAAAAGCAATGCCTAATGTGCCAAGAGCTATTAGAAGTGATCCGGATCGCACGAAACTCAGGGCACCCAAAACTATCCCTACGACAACACATGCATAACTCGAAAATCTTAATATCTTGGAATCTAAGAACATGCATTAACTACATTCGTAACGAGCATGGCTCGTGTCATCGGTCCAACTCCACCCGGCATCGGTGCGACAAATCCAGCTTTTTCCAATACATCAGGATGGACATCTCCAAGCAATCCTGCATCTGTCCGTGAAATTCCCACATCAATAATTGCAGCACCTGTTTTAATCATCGACGCATTAAGAAAATGCGCTTGGCCAATTGCGGCAACAACGATGTCAGCATTTCGCGTGTGAAGTGATAAATCTTTAGTACCAGTATGCGTCAAGGTAACAGTTGCATTTTCCTGTCTACGGGTAAGTAATAAACCAAGTGGGCGACCAACAGTAAGTCCACGACCGATGACAGTAACTTCAGCCCCACTTAGTGCGACGTTGTAATGACGCAGAAGCGCGACAATTCCACTTGGTGTGCAGGGAAGTGGCGCATCGTATCCTGCGACTAATCTTCCTAAATTCATTGGGTGTAATCCGTCAGCATCCTTGGCTGGGTCTATTGCTTCAAGAATTACTTGTGGGTCAATTCCTTTTGGCATAGGTAACTGCACAATATAGCCAGTACATTCTTTTGCATTATTCAAATCTTTGATTGCGGCTAATACATCTGCTTGAGAAGCTGCCACCGGAAGATCTACACGTATTGAAGTAACTCCAACTTCTTGGCAGTCGCGATGTTTGCCACCAACGTATGAGTGTGACCCTGGATCATCGCCAACCAATACCGTACCGAGTCCTGGTGTGATTCCCTTTTTCTTTAATTCAAGTACGCGAATTGCTAAATCCTTTTTAATTGATGTAGCTAATGCCTTGCCATCAAGAATTACTGCGCTCATGCTCTTATCTTATGCGCATTTATGCGTGGGAGAAATGACGTGTGCCTGTGAAATATAAGCTGATTCCAGCCTGATCTGCGGCTGCAATAACTTCCTCGTCTCGAACGCTTCCACCAGGTGAAACAACTGCAGTAATTCCTGCAGTAATCAAAATTTGTAAACCATCTGCGAATGGGAAAAAAGCATCACTGGAAGCAACGCTTCCGGCGGCGCGATTGCCTGCGCGTTTGACCGCGAGTTCGGCACTGTCTACCCGATTAACTTGACCCATACCTACGCCGACACTTGCACCATTTTTTGCTAGAAGTATCGCATTGCTTTTAACTGCACGAACGGCTCGCCAAGCAAATTCAAGATCTTTCAAAGTATCGGATGAAACTTGTGGTCCGGCTACTAACCTCCATGTTGCAAAAGCATCGCCAGGAGCATTCAGTACATCTGATTCTTGCAGCAAAACCCCTCCACTGACAGGACGCATTTCAATCGGTGCTAACGCAGTTATGCTGCATTGCAAAATACGGATAGAAGGTTTTTGAGCAAGAATTTCCATAGCGGCGCTTTCATAACCTGGTGCGATGAGTACTTCAGTAAAAATTTCTGAAAGCGCTTTTGCCATTTCAACACTAACAATTCGATTGGCGGCGACTACTCCTCCGAAGGCTGAGACTGGATCACATTCATGTGCCTTTGAATAAGCAGTGGTGATGTCTTTTCCAATTGCAATCCCACATGGATTTGCGTGTTTAACTATTGCAACACATGGGTCTGCGTGATCGAAGGCCGCACGCCATGCAGCATCTGCATCTGTGTAATTATTAAAGGACATTTCCTTGCCGTGTAATTGTGTGGATTGAACAATTCCTTGTAGGCCATCGCTATAAATAGCGGCTGATTGATGAGGATTTTCTCCATACCGAAGAACACTCTCTTGCTTATAAATTCTTCCAAACCATTCAGGTAACTTTGATTGAGATTTACTTCCCAGCCAATTGGCAATTGTTAAATCGTATTCAGCTGTTGTTCTAAATACTTCGACAGCAAGGTTCTGGCGTTCTTCGTCTGTAAAGCCTCCTGCAGAAATGCTAGCGAGTAATTGATTGTATTGATCTGGTTGTGAAATTACAGCCACTGAACCATGATTCTTCGCAGCACCACGCAACATCGATGGTCCACCAATATCTATTTGTTCAATGCATTCGGCAAATGGTGCCCCTGAAGCGATTGTCTCTGCAAATGGATACAGATTGATAATAATCAGATCGAAAGGTTCGATACCTAAATCTTTAATTGCAGACATGTGATTGGCATTGTTTTGATCAGCAAGAATTCCAGAGTGAATAATCGGGTGCAGCGTCTTTATTCTTCCATCCATAATTTCCGGAAAACCAGTAATCGCACTGACTTCGGTGACTGCAACACCTGCTGCGGCAAGAGTTTTCGCAGTTGAACCCGTAGAAACTATTTGTACGCCTGCTGCACTTAGGGCTTTTCCAATTTCGCCTAAACGATTCTTGTCGTACACGCTGATAAGTGCTCTATGAATTTTCTTGCGATTACTCATCTGCAGTCTCCAACAAATCTAGAACTTGCGAAATGGTCGCCACGATGAGACCTCGTTCCACAATCTTAATACGTTCGTGCAATAGCTCTTCTGAATCTCCCTCTAAAATTGGCACTTCACATGAAGTGATTACTTCTCCTGTATCCATGCCTGCATCAACCCAGTGAATGCTTGTCCCGGTGATGCTCTCCTTGGCATCTAATGCATCGCGAACCGCATGGGCACCAGGAAATTTTGGTAAAAGCGATGGATGACTATTGATAACTTTGTAAGTTGAAACATAGTCGGGAGAAAGAATTCTCATAAACCCTGCGCTAACTACAAGCATAGGATTTAGTGATTCTGTAATGAAGAACAACTCTTCATTCCATGCTTCACGATCTTGCTCGAGTGGATGAGTAATAATTGGAATTGCTAATGCTGCACACTTGCTAACAACTTCTGCGTCAGGCTGATCCGTCAATACGGCAAGTACGTGTGCAGATAACTCACCACTGTGAGTAGCTTCAATGACAGCCTTCGCTAAAGAGCCATTGCCCGAAGCCAATATCAGTAAGCCTCTAGCCATCAATTTTTGATTTTCTAGAAGGTAATGAAATCTGCGGAATAAAAATTGCTAAAGCAATACCAAATCCCATCTCAATTGCAACACTTAATGGAAACTTCCACAACGAAGGCCCTACTGTTGACATTTCTTGCGTGAGTAAAGATCCACTTGAAAAATAAGTTAGGAGAAAAATGCTAGCAATACTTACAAAATAACTTTGCCACAAGACCTTTGTGCTCAAAGTAATTGTCCAACTCGCCAATAACGCGCCGGCCATTACAAAGAAAAATATTGAAAACAAGAATTGTGGATGTTCCGTACTTGGGAGCGCTCCGAGAATTGGTAAAGCAGGAATTTGTGCGACTGTATGTTCTAAGGGAGAAACAAGTGTGTTAGCACCTACCCCAAAACCAGTACCACTTAAGTAAGCCATTGCCGAAACTGCAGCATTTGGTAAATAAATAATATTAATGAGCAAAAGTAGTAATCCGCCGAAGATTCCTGGACGGAGAACAGTAATAAGGTCTTGAACAATTGATAAGTGAAGGAAAAGAGAGAACGCCAGAAATAACGCACTAATCGCAAGTAAGAGTGCAACTATACGAGTTCCAAAATTTACAGGCTGTGTAAGTGTGACTTTTTTACCAACAGTTAAGGTAGTGAGATAAACAGAAGGAATTAAAACCGCAATACCGAAGTACCAAACTGGACGAATTGAATCTGTCTTTGAGGCAAAAATTAGGAGCTCTGCAATAAGACAATAAATCACTGTGAAATGTACTCGGGCAATATTTACTAAATGATTATCATTATCTAGTCGCTCAACAATTCGTGAAAATGAACTTCTGATTGCTAGAAATGGAAAGAGCAAGCCACCAACGGGTAGATACGAAAGATAACCTTCAACTGCTGCGGGTGGAATACTCAAGGAAAGTGGAACTCTATGAAGACCCAACCACACCCAGGCTGCTGCACGAATCGGATCTGATGTATTTCCAGTAACACTTCCTGCAGTTGCCCATGCTATGAGAGATAAAAAGGCAATTGGAAGGAGTACGAGCGCGATACTACGTAGAACTTGTGACAACGAAATCCAAAGGACACGTTGAAACATCTGAACTAGCGCCCCAATATTGCGCGCATTAATTGCGCGCTCTCACTTGGTGTCTTGCCAACTTTCACACCGGCGGCTTCGAGTGCATCTTTTTTTCCTTGCGCTGTTCCCGAAGACCCAGAAACTATTGCACCTGCATGACCCATCGTTTTACCTTCAGGAGCTGTAAATCCAGCGACATAACCCACAACTGGTTTGGTGACATATTCACTAATGAAAGCTGCAGCACGTTCTTCGGCATCTCCACCAATTTCACCAATCATCACAATTGCTTGCGTATCTGGATCATCTTGAAATGCTCGCAAGCAATCTATGTGAGTTGTGCCAATAACAGGGTCACCACCAATGCCTACTGCTGTGCTAAAACCGATATCGCGAAGTTCGTACATCATCTGATACGTCAATGTTCCAGACTTAGAAACAAGTCCAATTGGTCCATTGATGGTTATGTCAGCAGGAATAATTCCTACATTCGATTTACCTGGGCTAATGAGTCCTGGACAATTTGGTCCGATAATTTGAGTTGTTCCTTTGCTCACGGCATGAGCATAAAAACTAGCCGAATCATGTACTGGGATTCCTTCTGTAATCACAACTACTAGTGGCATTGATGCATCGATTGCGTCGATTACTGCTGCCTTTGCAAATTTAGGTGGAACAAATACAACCGAAGTATTGGCACCTGTTGCGCTGATTGCTTCTGCCACGGTATTAAAAACTGGCAATGTGTGACCATCTATTTCGACGCTCTGACCACCTTTACCGGGTGTCACGCCTCCAACAATTTTTGTACCAGATGCAAGCATGCGCTTTGTGTGTTTAGTTCCTTCAGCACCCGTCATGCCTTGCACAATCACGATACTTTTTTCATTGATAAAAATAGACATTACTTTGCCGCCAATTCTGCAGCACGATTTGCCGCTCCATCCATCGTGTCCACTTGTTCAATTAAAGGATGTGCGGCAGCTTTTAATATTGCACGTCCTTCCAAAACACTGTTTCCATCTAATCTCACAATAATTGGTTTGGATGCTTTCGGACCCAAAAGCTCAAGTGCCTGAACAATCCCGTTAGCAACCGCATCACAGGCAGTAATTCCACCAAATACATTTACGAAAACACTCTTAACATCTGCATCGCCCAAAATTATTGAAAGACCGTCAGCCATTACTTGAGCAGATGCTCCACCACCGATATCTAAGAAGTTTGCCGGACGAACTCCCCCAAATTTTTCACCGGCGTATGCAACGACGTCGAGTGTGCTCATCACAAGACCAGCACCATTACCAATAATTCCAACTTGACCATCTAGTTTTACATAATTGAGATCTTTTTCCTTGGCCGCAGCTTCTAGAGCATTTGTTGCTGCATGATCAATGAGTGCTTCGTGATCGGGATGTCTAAATCCGGCGTTGTCATCCAAAGTTACCTTGCCATCGAGGGCAATAATTTTTCCGTCAACAGTTTTTACTAATGGGTTGATTTCTACCAAAGTTGCATCTTCAGATTGGAAAACCTTCCAAAGAGTTAATAGAACTTTTTCTACATCTGCAGCGACATCTGCAGGAAATGCTGCAGCCGCAATAATCTCTTTTGCTTTTTCAGGTGTGATACCAATGTTGGCGTCAACTGGAATTTTTGCGAGTTTTTCTGGTGCGGTATGAGCAACTTCTTCAATATCCATTCCACCTGAAACAGATGCCATAACAAGAAAAGTTCGATTTGAACGATCTAATAAAATTGCTAAGTAATATTCTGAATCAATAGGTGCGGCTTGTGCAATCATTACTGTGCGAACCGTATGGCCTTTTATATCCATTCCAAGAATTTCGCCAGCTTTTTCTTTTGCTTCATCGGCATTTGCTGCAACTTTTACGCCACCAGCTTTTCCGCGGCCGCCAACTTTTACTTGAGCTTTAACAACAACTTTTCCACCAATTTTAATTGCCGCATCGTGAGCTTGATCTGCTGTGGTTGCAATAGCTGCAGGAAGTACAGGAAGGCCGTGTTTTTCAAAGAGATCTCGGGCTTGGTATTCAAAGAGATCCACTGAAAACTCCACTCATATCGAAAAAATGTATTTGCTAATACTAGAGCTTCTCAACTGGTGCATATCGCAACAGCAATCGCTTCTCACCGTACTGTCCGAAGTTTATGGTGGCTTCGGACTTATCTCCTTCACCTGCAATCGCCACAACAGTTCCGAGTCCAAATGTGTCATGTGACACACGTTCTCCTACCTCTAATTGCATTGCGGTGCTTTTCTTTCCTGTTGCCCGAGGTGGTGCAGTAGTAACTCTGGGCTTTCTTGTCAGCGATGGAGAAAGCGATGACGAAGTTCCACCATGATTTCTCCACTCGATAACACCTTCAGGAATCTCATCTAAGAATCGTGAAGCAGGGTTATAGGTTGGAGATCCCCACGATGATCTGTATTCGGCACGCGAAATATAAAGTCGTTTTTCAGCACGTGTAAGTCCAACGTATGCAAGACGACGTTCTTCTTCGATTTCATCTTTCTCACCCAATGTGCGTGAGTGTGGAAATATTCCATCTTCCATACCTGTGAGAAATACAGTTGGAAATTCCAAACCTTTTGCAGTGTGAAGTGTCATCAGCGTTACAACGCCACCATGATCTTCGCCCTCGGGAATTTCATCAGCATCTGCAACCAGTGAAACTTTTTCTAAGAAACCAGAAAGAGAAATTTCTTCGTCTTCGCCCAACTCTTCAAAGGGCCTTTCTTCATACTCCATCGAAACTGCTACTAATTCCTTTAGGTTTTCGACTCGAACCTCATCTTGAGGATCGGTACTCGAAGATAACTCGGCAAGTAATCCAGATTGCTCGAGAATAGCTTCAATAATTACAGATGGCCGAGTTTTAGCTTCTACAAGTGTACGTAGTGCCACCATCATGGAGACAAATTCTTTAACAGATTGGGCAGCACGATTTGGAATGCCAGATGCTTGCTCGCATTGAGATAAGCCAGACCAAAAAGAAATATTGTTACTTGATGCATATAGATCTATGCACTCAAGCGCTCGATCACCGATACCGCGTTTAGGAACGTTGATAATTCTCCGCAAAGAAATTTCATCTTCTAGATTGGCAAGTACCCGCAGATAAGCCAAAAGATCTTTAACTTCTTTTCTCTCATAGAATCGAAGACCACCAACTACTTTGTAGGGCAATGCCGATCTCATAAAAATTTCTTCAAAGACACGAGATTGGGCGTTTGTGCGATAAAAAATTGCGGTATCCCCTGGATCGGATTGACCCGAGCGCTGCAGTTCGCGTATTTCATCTTTCACAAATTCCGCTTCATCATGTTCGGATTCTGCAACATATCCAATAAGTGGAGCACCGGCGCCGGCTTCTGACCACAAGTTCTTCTCTTTGCGACTCTGGTTCTTTGTAATCACCGCATTAGCCGCAGAAAGAATGTTCTGCGTAGAACGATAATTTTGTTCAAGTAGTACTGTCGAAGCGTTTGGATAATCCAATTCGAATTGAAGAATGTTGCGAATTGTTGCCCCACGAAAGCCATAAATAGATTGGTCAGCATCACCAACAACGCATAATTCGGCTGGTGCCAAGCCTTCCTGAGCGTTTCCAACAAGCTCTTTTACCAATATGTACTGTGCATGATTTGTATCTTGATATTCGTCCACTAATACGTGCTTAAATCGTGAGCGTAATCGTGCTTTGGCCTCAGGGTATTTTTGAAGAACTTCAACAGTTTTTAAAATCAGGTCATCAAAATCCATTGCATTAGCCTGTTGTAATCTACGTTGATAAATACTGTAAACATCAGCAACAACTTCTTCAAATTGATTTTTACTGGCATTTACATAATCGTTTGGCCCCATCAATTCATTCTTTGCATTTGAGATTATTGATTGAAATTGTCTTGGTGGATAACGCTTTGGGTCGAGATTGAGTTCTTTTGAAACAATTGTGATGAGTCGCAAACTATCTGCAGAATCATAAATACTGAAAGAATTCCCATAACCCAATCGCACTGCTTCAAGGCGTAATAATCGAACGCATGCTGAGTGAAAGGTTGAGACCCACATCGATTTTGCAACTGGCCCGACCAATGCCGCAACGCGATCTTTCATCTCGCCGGCAGCCTTATTTGTAAATGTGATCGCCAGAATTTCATATGGAGCGACGCCGCGTCTAGCCATTAAGTACGCAATTCTGCGAGTAAGTACTCGAGTTTTTCCAGATCCAGCACCTGCAACAACAAGTAGCGGACCGCCACTATGAATTACAGCGGCTTGTTGTTGCGGATTGAGCCCTTCTAGTAAGGGATCGGTACTTTCCATGGTGGTGAGTCTATTAGGCTTGCGATATGGAACCGATCGCAGATAGCGAAATCAAGCGCGTACTAGTTGTCAATGCTCACCCAGATGATTCTGATTTCGGCGCATCTGGAACCATTGCACAGTGGGTGAAAAAAGGTATCAAAGTTTCTTATGTGCTCTGTACTAATGGTGATCAAGGTGGCGAAGAGTCAGGAATAGCAAAAGAAGATATGCCTGCTGTTCGCCAACGTGAACAACGCGAAGCAGGTGCTGCAATCGGTGTTACGGATATAACTTTCTTAAATTATGTAGATGGACACCTTGAGGCAACCATTGCACTTCGAAAAGATATTGTTCGACAAATTCGCCGAGTTCAACCTGATCGAATGGTGTGCCAGAGTCCAGAGCGCAATTGGGAGAGAATTGGTGCCAGCCACCCCGATCACTTAGCCGCTGGCGAAGCTGCGATTCAGGCGGTGTATCCAGATGCTCGAAATCCATTTGCGTTCACAGATTTACTAGAAAAAGAGAACCTGCAACCATGGAAAGTACGTGAAGTGTGGGTAATGGGCTTTGCTAATCCCGATCACTTTGTTGATGTTACTGAAACGTTTGATCTTAAAATGAAAGCACTGCACGCCCATGCATCACAAACATCGCATAATCCAGAGTTAGAAAAAATGGTTCGCGAATGGGGCGCCCGTAATGCTGCTGCTGCAGGCTTTGCCGAAGGAAGAGTTGCCGAGGCTTTTAAAATAGTAAATACAAATTAATTTACTAATACCTTTTGAATTTCAAGAGTTTTCGCTGGCTTACCATCTGGCGCTCCACCAACTGCTCCAGCCTTTGCAATAGCTTTAACAATATCTAGCCCTGATGTAATGGTGCCCCAAATTGTGTAACTTGGCGCAAGTGTTGTGTTTTCATAAACCAAGAAGAATTGGCTGCCATTTGTGTTTGGGCCTGAATTAGCCATAGCTACAGAACCTTCTGGATAATTACTCTCGAGATTTTCTGGCAAGTTCTCATCTGGGAATGTAAATTGTGGTCCACCGCTTCCAGTCGCTGTCGGATCCCCACATTGCAAAACAAATAACCCTTGTGTAGTTAAGCGGTGACACAGTGAGTCGTCATAGAAGCCTCCTTTTGCAAGGGCAGCTATTGATGTCATAGCAAAGGGTGCTTTTTCACCGACGGTGGTTATGACAATATTTCCACAATTTGTGATGAAGATAAATTCTTTTGGAAACTCTGTTAACACTTTTTCGGGAGTTGCCACTTCAACTGGCTGGTGACCGACAGCTTTAGCTTCCGTACAAGAAATACCATCTTCTGTAACAGTTGGTCCTTGCGAAACTTCTTGACTTTGACCGCAACCTGATAAGGAAATAGCAGTTACGGTAAGCGCAATAAGGGAAACTTTTTTAAAGCGTGACATTTTTTACTCCCACTCGATGGTTGCCGGCGGCTTACTGGTTATATCTAACACGACTCGATTTACTTCGCGGACTTCATTGGTGATTCGTGTCGAAATCTTCTCAAGAACTTCATAGGGAACTCTGGACCAATCTGCTGTCATTGCATCTTCACTTGATACCGGCCGAAGCACGATTGGGTGCCCATAGGTACGACCATCGCCTTGAACTCCAACACTTCGCACATCAGCTAATAGAACAACAGGACACTGCCAAATATCCCGATCGAGTTCTGCGTTCTTTAACTCTTCCCGAGCAATTGCATCAGCTGCACGTAAAATTTCTAAACGTTCGCGAGTAACTTCTCCGATAATCCGAATGCCGAGTCCGGGGCCAGGAAAAGGTTGACGCCACACAATTGCTTCAGGTAAACCTAATTCAATTCCAACGTTTCGTACTTCATCTTTAAAGAGTTCACGCAATGGTTCTATCAAACTAAATTTGAGATCATCAGGTAATCCACCAACGTTATGGTGAGACTTAATATTTGCAGTTCCTGTTCCTCCACCAGATTCAACCACATCTGGGTAGAGAGTTCCTTGTACTAAGAATTCAACCTCACCGCCGCTTGCTATCTCTCGTGCGGCTTTCTCAAATGATCTGATGAATTCGCGGCCAATTATTTTACGTTTTGTTTCCGGATCGGTGACGCCTTTGAGTGCATCTAAAAATTGATCTACCGCATCGATGACAACAAGATTTACTCCAGTTGAAGCAACAAAATCTCTTTGAACTTGTTCGGATTCACCACTTCGAAGTAAGCCGTGATCTACAAAGACGCAGGTTAATTGCTTACCGACTGCTTTTTGAATAATTGCTGCAGCAACTGCGGAATCTACGCCACCTGAGAGTCCGCAGATTACTCGTTTGTCGCCAATTTCTGTGCGTGCTTTTTCGATTTCAGTCTGCGCAATATTTGTTGTCGTCCATGTTGGTGAGCACTTTGCAATATTAATCAACCAATTTTTAAGAATGGCTTGGCCATGTTCTGAATGCAAAACTTCTGGATGAAATTGAACTCCAGATAATTGAGCATTGGAACTTTCAAAAGCAGCAATTGATGTGTCGCTCGTACTTGCAGTCACGCTAAATCCACATGGTGCCTCTGTTACGGCATCTCCATGCGACATCCACACTCTTTGTTCTGATGGCAGTGATGCAAAAACTTTTGATCCGGCATTAACTATTAATTGAGTGCGTCCATATTCTGATTTGCCGGTCTGGCTTACAACGCCACCAAGGGCTGCAGCCATTGCTTGAAAGCCGTAGCAGATTCCAAATATTGGAATGTTGAGAGCAAAGATTGCAGGATCAACCGATGGCGCATTTTCTGCATACACACTCGATGGTCCACCAGAGAGAATTATTGCTTCGGGATTTTTAGCACTTACTTGTGCTGCAGTGATGGATGAAGGAACTACTTCTGAATAAATATCTGCTTCACGGACTCGTCGTGCGATTAATTGTGCATATTGCGCGCCAAAATCAACAACTAAGACTCCGTGAGGATTAGGCACGATGAATAAGTACTTCTACTCGCTGGAAAGATTTAACATCTGAATAACCAGTTGTTGCCATCGCACGACGTAATGCGCCAAACAAATTCATCGACCCATCGGCTGCATGTGAAGGTCCAAGTAAAATCTCTTGCAATGTTCCTGACGTTCCAACAGCAACTCTTTCTCCACGAGGAAGTTCTGGATGGTGCGCTTCAGATCCCCAGTGCCAACCAAGACCTGGTGCCTCTGTGGCTTTTGCAAGTGGGGAACCCATCATTACCGCATCGGCTCCACATGCAATTGCTTTAGCAATATCTCCACTGCGGCCAACAGAACCATCTGCAATAACGTGAACATAACGTCCGCCAGATTCATCTAAATATTCGCGACGAGCCGATGCGACTTCAGCGACAGCAGATGCCATAGGAACTTCAATGCCCAAAACTTTTCGGGTCGTGTGCGCAGAGCCGCCACCAAAACCAACGAGTACACCAGCAGCACCAGCACGCATTAAGTGAAGAGCACCTGTTGCAGTTGCAACTCCACCTACTATTACAGGTACATCTAATTCGTAAATAAACTTCTTTAGATTTAGCGCTTCGGACTCTGCGGCAACGTGTTCAGCACTGACTGTTGTTCCACGAATCACGAAAATATCTACTCCTGCATCGATAACTGCTTTATGTAATTCAGCAGTGCGGGCAGGTGAAAGCGATGCAGCAACAGTTACGCCAGCATCTCTAATAGTTTTGATTCGCTCTTTAATGAGTTCTGGCTTAATTGGCTCGGAATAAATCTCTTGCATGCGCTTGGTTGCGTGCTTATCTGGCATGGATGCAATTTCACCGAGTGGAATTCGTGGATCTTCATAACGAGTCCACAATCCCTCAAGGTTAAGAACTCCTAATCCACCTAGTTTTCCAATTGCAATTGCAGTATCAGGTGAGACAACAGAATCCATTGGCGCAGCCATCATTGGTAAATCAAATTTGTAGGCGTCAATCTGCCATGATGTTGAAACTTCTAGTGGGTCACGAGTACGGCGACTTGGAACAATTGCGATGTCGTCAAAAGAATAAGCCACTCGCGCTCTCTTGCCGGGAGCTATTTCAATATCGCTCATCATCGCCTCTTTCTTTGTTAGTTCTTCTGTGAATAATTTGGTGCATCTGCAACGTGTAAAACATCATGCGGATGACTCTCTTGCAAACCTGCTGCAGTAATTTGAATAAGTCGACCTTCGCGGCGAAGTGTTTCGATGTCAGGGGCTCCTGCATATCCCATTCCAGAACGCAATCCACCAACTAATTGGTGCACAACATCGGCTGTAGATCCACTGTAAGCAACTTTTCCTTCTATGCCTTCTGGAACTAATTTGTCTTCAGACAAAACATCATCTTGCATGTAGCGATCTTTGGAATAAGACTTTTTATCTCCGCGCGATTGCATCGCACCAAGTGATCCCATTCCGCGATACGCCTTGTACTTGCGTCCATCAATTTCAACTAATTCGCCAGGTGATTCATCGCAGCCTGCAAGTAATGAACCGAGCATTACAGAATTTGCGCCAGCAACAATTGCTTTCACAATGTCACCTGAATATTGCAATCCACCATCTGCAATAAGTGGGATACCCGCTTTTGCGCACGCCTTGCTTGCTTCCATAATTGCAGTTATTTGTGGAACACCAACACCGGCAACAACTCGAGTGGTGCAAATTGATCCTGGACCAACTCCAACTTTTACGGCATCTGCGCCAGCATTAATGAGTGCTTGTGCGCCTGCACGTGTTGCAACGTTTCCGCCAATAATTTGTGTAGTTGGCGAAAATTTCTTAATGCGTGCGATTGCATCTAACACCGCGCGGTGATGCCCGTGTGCAGTGTCAACGACAACAACATCGACTCCTGCTTCGATCAGTGCTTGCGCACGATTAAAACCATCATCTCCAACACCAACTGCTGCTCCTGCAAGACCTACATTTTTTACTAACTTGACGTGAGTGACTTGTTCTTCGATTGGTAAATTTCTATGAATAATTCCAATGCCGCCAGCTTTTGCCATTGCAATTGCCATCGCAGATTCTGTGACTGTATCCATCGCTGAAGAGACCAGCGGAACAGAGAGTGAAATCGTGCGAGTAAGCCACGTGCCAGTATTTACTTCGCTGGGAACAACTTCTGAGGCATCTGGTAGAAGTAAAACATCATCATAAGTAAGGCCGAGCATTGCGATTTTCTCAGTATCGCTACTCATCGTTGCCCTCCTTCAATATCCCCACTTGCGTAAGAAGGTCAGAGTCTATCGGTGGAATTAGGCTCCTATTGCCCGCGTGATTTCCTCACATGCGAAGTTCAAATCAGGGGTTTTTGTCATGTTTGTGCAATCGCTTTCTCGCCATCCTGGGCCGCCTAAGAGTATGCGTGGAGCAGGGCGCATAGTTGGCAGATCTTTGAAAAAAGAAGGGTCGGCATTTTCAACTAATTGTGCCCATAGGAAGATTGCTGGTGGTGCAAATTTTTCTACCATTGCTTCAAGGGCAATAAATGGTGTTCGGGCACCCATGAATTGGCACTCTATATTTCTTTCAGCTAGCGCGGCAGCTAAAGCATGAATTGCGAGTGAGTGCATCTCTTCACCAACTGATGCAACAAGGACTGGACGAGGATTGATTGGATTTTTCAATAATGACTCTCGCTCACGCAAAACGGTTTTTAAAATCTCAGAAAAAAAGTGTTCTACTTCAATGCCTTTGCCTGTCTCTTCCCACACTTTTCCGATGAGAACAAGAACTGGAACTATGACCTCTTGCCACGATTTAATCACGCCATATTTTTTCAAATCTTTGCGAAGTGCACTCTCAATAAAATTCTTATCCATCGCCATTGCTGCGTTATACAAAACGCTAATCATGTCTTGTCGATCAGAAAAATCATCCACAATTCTGTCAACATTTATAGTGCTTTCATCACTTAATGCTTTTTCTGCTGCCAAAGCTGGTGGAGTGCCAGCAATAATTAATCGACGCATCGTTGTTAATGTGGCTAGGTCTTCAGCGCTGTAAAGCCGATGCGAACCACTCTCGTGATCCGTTGGCCCAACGCCGTAGCGACGAGCCCAGGTTCGAAGAGTCGCCGGAGCCACGCCAAGGCGCCTAGCCACGGCAGCAACGGTTAATAGCTCTTCCATAGGCTAATCGTGGCGTGATGAGAGGCAACTCACCACTTAGAAAGCCCTTTGTGAGGGGAATTCGATGGTGGCTACTTGAACAACCTATGAATCGGTTGTACCTTCTGTGTATGGCTGAAATCTCGCGTTTACCCCAACCGATCGCTGATCATTGGGAGTGGCAGTACGAAGGTTCATGCCGAACTATGCCTAGTGAGATGTTTTTTCATCCAGATGGAGAACGCGGGCCACGTAGACGCAATCGTGAAAATGCAGCAAAAGCTATCTGTGCGAATTGTCCAGTCATCCAGCAGTGTCGCTCTCATGCCCTGGCTGTTCAAGAACCATACGGAATCTGGGGAGGCTTGTCAGAAGATGATCGCCTCACAATTCTGGGAGAAGCAATTACACCCGAGGTTTCTCACGCTTCATAAATTATTTAGATAAATAAAAACCCCTTCGCGGTAAGCGAAGGGGTTTTTATTTCTAACAAATGAATTTATTTAGTGCGAGTGTCCACCTGGGCCATGTGAGTGTCCGTGGCCGCCAGCTTCAGGTGCCTCATCTGCTGGGCGTTCGTAGACAACAGCTTCTGTTGTAATAAACATCGCAGCAATTGATGCAGCATTTGCAAGTGCTGATCGAGTTACTTTCACTGGATCGATGACGCCATCTTTTGCAAGATCGCCATAGACATCAGTTGCAGCATTAAAACCTTCATGTGCTTTCATCGCGCGAACTTTTGCTACAACTACGTAACCTTCAAGTCCAGCGTTTTCTGCAATCCAGCGAAGCGGCTCATCGCAAGCCTTGCGAACAAGACGAACACCAACAGCCTTATCGCCAGTAAATCCAAGGTCGCCTTCTAGGGCATCGGCAGCGTGTACAAGTGCTGCTCCTCCACCGATAACGATTCCTTCTTCTACTGCTGCGCGAGTTGCTGAAATAGCATCTTCAAGGCGGTGCTTCTTCTCCTTGAGTTCTACTTCTGTGTGTGCTCCAACTTTGATCACGCAGACTCCACCAGCGAGTTTTGCAACGCGCTCTTGAAGCTTGCCGCGATCCCATTCAGAGTCCGTAGTGGCCAATTCATTGCGGATCTCTTGTACGCGCGCTGCAACTAGTTTCTTATCTCCGGCGCCATCAACGATTGTCGTGGCATCCTTTGAAATAACTATGCGGCGTGCTTTGCCGAGAGATTCAACTCCGATTTGATCGAGTTTCATTCCAACTTCTGATGAGATAACTGTTCCACCGGTCAGAATTGCAATGTCTTCGAGCATCGCTTTGCGACGATCTCCAAAGCCAGGTGCTTTAACTGCAGCAGAGGCAAATACTCCACGCATGCGGTTAACAACCAGAGTTGAAAGAGCTTCTCCTTCAACATCTTCAGCAATGATCAATAGCGGCTTTGATGCTTGTGCAATCTTTTCAAGAATTGGAAGTAAATCTGCGAGCGCAGAAATTTTATTTCCAACTATCAAAACGTAGGCATCTTCTAGGACTGCTTCCATACGATCTTGATCAGTTACGAAGTATGGAGAGATATAGCCCTTATCAAATTGCATACCTTCTGTGAATTCGAGTTCAAGCGCCGTTGTTGAAGCTTCTTCAACTGTGATCACGCCATCTTTGCCGACCTTGTCCATCGCTTCTGCGATGAGGTCTCCAATGCTGCGATCTTGTGCCGAAATTGTTGCAACGTCAGCGATCTGCGCCTTGTCATTTACAACAGTGGCGTTAGCGCGCAGGCGCTCAGAGATAGCAATAACTGCGGCTTCAATTCCGAGCTTAAGATCCATTGGTTGAGCACCGGCTGCAAGGTTACGAAGTCCTTCTTTAACCATTGCTTGAGCAAGAACCGTGGCAGTTGTTGTTCCATCACCAGCGACATCGTTGGTCTTGGTTGCAACTTCTTTAACGAGCTGTGCTCCCATGTTTTCGACAGGATCAGAGAGTTCAATTTCTTTGGCGATTGTTACGCCATCATTTGTAATTGTTGGAGCGC
>CAFBMS010000006.1_pt1 | contig 24618 bp, 24 predicted proteins | sample 7269031 | NCBI WGS metagenome assembly CAFBMS01 (sample SAMEA6814072, study PRJEB35770) | uncultured Candidatus Planktophila sp. | biome: Freshwater; feature: Freshwater reservoir; material: water | place: Czech Republic | collected 2017-05-23 | depth 30m m
AAACTGTGACCCATAATTTGGATTCTGGGAAACCATAACCACCATCGGCAACAGGGCGTGTAAGTAAATCCCACGCCAATGCAATTGCTCCCTCTTTGAAATAGTCCCCAAATGAAAAATTTCCACACATCTGAAAAAAAGATGCATGTCGAGTTGTTTTACCTACTTCATCGATGTCCAATGTTCGTACGCACTTTTGAACGGACGTGGCTCTTTTGTAAGGCGGAGTGACTTCTCCAAGAAAATAGGGTTTGAAAGGAACCATTCCAGCGTTTACTAATAATAAGTTTGGATCATCTGCAATCAGAGAAGCCGAAGGAACAACGGTATGAAGTAAACCTTCGCGATTATCTGATTCGAAAAAGCGCAACCAGCGCGAACGGATTTCTGCAGATTCCACGTGGGCAGATCACTCAGCCTTCTTCTTCTTCTTTGCTCGGCTTTTGCCCATTTGAGCCGCAGAAACCAAAGCCCCAGCAACCTTTAACGCAGGACCACTCTTTTCTAAAAGCCCCGATGTTGCACTTGTAATTTTCTCAGAAATCTCTTCTACATTCTTTGTAATGCGATTAAAACTTTGTAATGGACCATTTACTAACGACACAGTTGTATGAACTTCTTCAATTAAAGGAGTTGCCTCATCTGTGACAGCTTTTAGGGAAACTTTCGCTTCATCAATGAACCGGCCAACTCGAATAATGGCGTAGCTAACGGCAATAGCAATAACTAGGAGTGATGAAGCAGCAATTATCGTCGCAATTCCACCTGGGCCCATGACTTCCTCCTTGTTTTGAGTGCTGAAATACCAATGAGACCAGCCTACCCGATTGCCTTACTTGGCTCCCTCTTTTGGCGCTCCATCGATTCCACTCTCTTTGCGTTGCGCAGGTGTGATTGGAGTTGGTGCGCCAGTAAGTGGATCTCCACCACTAGCAGTTTTAGGAAATGCGATAACTTCGCGAATCGAATCTGAATGCGAGAGAAGAGCACACAATCTATCTAGACCCAAAGCAATTCCTCCATGTGGTGGCGGACCGTAATTAAATGCCTCGAGCAAAAATCCAAATTTACTTGTTGCTTCTTCATCGCTTAATCCAATTACAGTGAAAACTTCCTTTTGCATACTGCGATCATGGATACGAATTGAACCGCCACCTAATTCAGTTCCATTGAGAACGATGTCGTATGCATAGGCAAGTGCGCTTGCAGGATCTTTCGCAAAAGTTTTAGCAAACTCTGGTTTAGGACCAGTAAATGGATGGTGCACTGCAGTCCATCCACCATCATCGGTAGGTTCAAACATCGGCGCATCAACAATCCACACGAATTCCCAGCGATTGGTATCAATTAAGTTGCAGCGCTTTCCTATTTCAAGGCGAACGGCGCCAAGCAAATTCAGCGATGCTGTGCGATCTCCTGCAGCAAAAAAGATTGCATCTCCTGGTTTGGCTCCTACATGTGCTGCGATGCCAGCTTGTTCAGAGTCAGTTAAATTCTTAGCAACCGGTCCACCAAGAGTGCCATCTGTTGCAACAAGAATGTATGCAAGCCCTTTAGCTCCTCGTGCCTTTGCCCAATCTTGCCACGCATCTAATTCGCGACGTGGAGAATCAGCACCCCCTGGCATAACAACTGCTCCAACATAGGGAGCTTGGAAAACTCTGAATGCAGTACTTGCGAAGTATGAAGTGCAATCAACTAATTCAAGATCAAAGCGTAGATCAGGTTTATCCGAACCATAACGTGCCATCGCATCTAAATAAGTCATCCGTGGAATTGGTAGTGATATCTGATAATCAAGTACTTCTTTCCACACCTTTACCAGAATTTTTTCAGCAATCGCCAAGATATCTTCTTGGTCAATGAAAGACATTTCAATATCTAATTGTGTAAATTCTGGCTGTCTATCTGCTCTGAAATCCTCATCGCGGAAACAACGTGCTATTTGGTAATACTTTTCCATTCCGGCAACCATCAACAATTGCTTAAATAACTGTGGTGACTGAGGTAAGGCATACCAGCTACCTGGCTGCAATCGCACTGGAACTAAGAAATCTCGTGCGCCTTCTGGAGTAGACCTTGTTAAATACGGAGTTTCGATTTCTAAGAAAGTTTCATCTTCCATCACTCGGCGAATCGTTGCGGTTACCTTTGAGCGCAATCGCAGGTTAGCGGCAGGACCTTCGCGCCTTAAATCTAAGTAACGATATTTCAGACGAACTTCTTCTGATATTTCTACATCTTCGCCGCTATCAACTGGAAACGGTAGTGCTGATGCTTCACTTAATATCGTTACATCATCGCCCATTACTTCAATGGCACCGGTTGGAACAGCTGAATTTTCATTGCCTGCAGGCCGGGCGAGAACTTCACCAGTTATCTTTAAACACCATTCAGCCCGAAGCGCTCCAGCGATTTTTTCATCTCTTATAACAACTTGAACCCAACCAGTTGAATCACGAAAATCGATAAACGCAACACCGCCATGATCGCGACGTCTGGCAACCCAGCCAGCAAGGGTCACGATCTGGCCAACATGGGATGCTCGAAGCGTTCCGGCTCCGTGTGTGCGTAACATTTAACAGCCTCTATTTCTTAAATAAATTATTTTTCAGAAACTTTACGTAGATGATTCTGTAAGGAGGTAAGAGTAACCGAAGAAGTCTCGCCCGTGCTCATCTGCTTTAGCTCCACAGTTCCACTTGAAATTTCACTTTCACCCAGGACGATTACATAAGCGGCGCCACTTTTATCGGCTGCTTTCATTGACCCCTTTAAGGCGCGATCACCAAAAGAAATTTCAACTCTAAATCCTGCATTTCGTAACTCTTGGGCGGTCTTTAATGCCGTTGACTTACTCTCATCACCCAGTGGAATTATGAATAAATCAGATGTGAACTCTTGGTCGAATGAAATCCCCTCAGCATCTGCAGCCAAAACGCATCGATCTATTCCTAAACCAAAACCGATACCAGAAAGCTCTTGACCACCTAACTCAGCCATAAGTCCGTCGTATCGACCACCGCCGCCTATTCCTGATTGAGCACCCAGTAATTCATGAACAAACTCAAAAGTTGTTCCTGTGTAGTAATCCAATCCGCGGACCATTCGAGGATTAATTACAAAATCCACATTCAATACAGCAAGGTGTTGCTGTACCTCTTCAAAATCCTTCAATGATTCAGCAGATAGGAAATCGAGCAAAAGCGGCGCATCTGTCATCTGCTTTTTTATCTCTTCACGCTTATCATCAAATAAACGCAATGGATTTATGTTCGCTCTTGCGCGCGTTGCCTCATCTAAATCCATTCTTTCGATGAATTTAACTAACTCAACTCGGTGCTTTGCTCGTGAATTTGTATCACCTAAAAAAGTAATTTCTAATCGATATTTTTTCAATCCGATGGATTTAAATCCTGCATCAGCTATCGCTATAACTTCAGCATCTAACGCAGCATCTTGGATGCCTATTGCTTCAATTCCTACTTGATAAAATTGACGATACCGGCCCGCTTGAGGGCGCTCTGCGCGAAAGAATGCGCCGCTGTAATAAAGCTTCGTTGGAAGTTGTCCGCGATCTAAACCATGTTCAATAACTGCGCGCATTACTCCGGCTGTTCCTTCTGGGCGAAGAGTTATTGACCGGCCACCACGATCTTCAAATGTGTACATCTCTTTAGAAACAACATCGGTTGATTCACCCACGCCACGAGTAAACAATTCTGTGTCTTCAAATACCGGCAATTCAATTAATTCATACCCTGCGCTCTTTGCAGGTTCAAGTAATGCTTGGCGAACTGATTCAAATTTTCTAGATTGTGGAGGCACATACTCACTCACACCTTTTGGTGCTTGAATTTGATTGCCTTTACTCATCGCCTACCCGATTTCTTAGCAGCGTCAATCAGGTACGGATTAGTTTTTCGCTCGTGACCAATAGTTGTATCTGGCCCGTGGCCTGGAAGAACTCGAAGATGATCTGCAAGCGTCAATACTTTGTTAACAAGAGTTTCTTGCATATCGCTACTCGAACCTGAAGGTAAATCAGTACGTCCAATGGCTCCCGCGAACAAAACATCTCCGCTGATCAGTACTTCATCATCGATGGCGAACATCAACGATCCTCTAGTGTGACCTGGAGAATGAATTGCACGAAACTTCATTCCTAACATTTCGAGTTCTGCCCCATGTCGCAATTCTCTTACATCACCAGGTTCAACAAAGTTCATTGAGCTTAATGTCGCTAGAAATTCAGAACCATGAGCGCGTTCTGGATGCAAAAGTAATCCTCGATCTTCGCTGTGAATGTAGGTAGGAATGCCGTACCCATCACCAATTGGTGCCACCGAGAATGTGTGATCTAGATGTCCATGAGTAATGACTGTGGCAACAGCCTTTAACTTGTGTTCATTTAAAACCATTGAAACCGTGTCGGAAACATCTGGCATCCCGGGATCTACGATGATGCATTCGCCCCCTGGGGCGTCAGCGATAATCCAGCAATTCGTTGCGAACATTGGGGCAGCAAAAGAGGTGATGAACACGGTGATTTCCCTTCAGCTACGCCTATTTATCGAGCCCGCTATGCGGGAAATTTCGCCGCACACATGGGTACAGGGTACCTTTTACCTTCACTAAGCCGCCTGACCAACTCGACTTATGACTCTGTGAAGTTAGATTCATAGATAAGAAGATGACAAGGTCCAATAGCGAAGATCGAAATCGATTAACGCGCTGAAGGGAAGACCATGTCCGATTTAACTCCAACTCCAGTTTCAATTCCATCATCTGCAGCCTCTGCACTCATTGGTGATCCTGCAAAATTTGGTTATGTAGCACCAGATGGAACGGTCTTCGTAAAAACTTCAGCAGGCGATAAGGCTGTTGGTTCATACCCCGGTAAAAGCGCTGAAGAAGCACTCGCTTATTTTGTAAGAAAATTTGAATCAGTAGCTTCTGAAATTGCACTACTTGCTGCACGCATTACAAGCGGGGCGATGGTTCCCTCCGATGCGCTCGCTTCTGTTAAAAAACTACGCGATCAAGTCAAAGAAATTAATGCTGTTGGCGATCTAGAAGCACTCGCAAATTCCGTCGAACAGCTAGAGCCACTCATCGAAGGTCATCGCGGTGCATATGAAGCGAAGAAGGCTGTTGCAGAGGCTGAAAAGGCTGCCAAACGCGCTCAAGTACTCGTTGAAAAAGAAAAGATTGTTGTTGAGGCGGAATCATTTGCCTTATCCGAGAGTTGGAAAACTACAGGTGATCGTCTTAAAGAACTACTCACAGAGTGGAAATCAGCCCCTCGTTTAGATAAGAAAACAGATGCTGATTTGTGGAAACGATTTTCGGCCTCTCGAAACAAATTCGATAAACGACGCAGAACGCACTTTGCTAACTTAGAAGCAACAACCGCCGTCGTAACTGGTGCCAAAAAGAATTTAGTAACCCAAGCTGAACAATTAGCGACATCGACTGAATGGGTTCCAACTGCAAAAGCGTTTAAAACACTCATGGATCAATGGAAAGCTGCAGGACGTGGCAAGCCATCTGATGATGCCAAATTGTGGGCACGGTTTAAAAAAGCCCAGGATCAATTCTTCCAAGCTAAGAGTGCGGATCTTGAAAAACGCGAAGTAACAATGGGTACCAATTTAGCAAAACGTGAAGAACTCATCGTGCAAATTGAAGCATTGGTTCCATTTACTGACGTCAAAGATGCAAAGAATAAGTTTAGAAATCTAGCTCGCGCGTGGGAAAAAATTGGCATGACTAATCGCGACAAACGTGCAGCACTTGATGCACGAGTAAGCAAAGTAGAAGAAGCCATTAAATCGGCCGAAGCAGAAATTTGGCGTAAAACAGATCCAGCTGCCAAAGCTCGCGCGGCAGAAGTTGTCACCCAACTGCAAGGGGCAATCGATAACTACGAAAAAATTGCGGCTAAAGCTTCGAGTGCGGGCAACACCAAGAAAGCCACAGAGGCTCTTGAATCTGCTGCAGCACGACGCACATGGCTTGAAGAAGCTCAGAAATCATTGGCTGAATTTAACTAATTATTGGTTGTTCGATATACGTCGTACACGCCTTCAATTGATCTCACCGCTGTAAGAACAGCGTCGAGATGTGTGGCATCAGCCATTTCAAATGTAAATCGTGAAATCGCTACTCGGTCTTTAGAAGTGCTCACCGCAGCGCTGAGGATATTTACATGCTGTTCAGATAGCGTTCGAGTTACATCGGCTAGTAAGCGAGCCCTATCTAAAGCTTCAACTTGAATGTTCACCAAGAACAAGCTCGATGCACCCTCTTGCCATTTGACGCCAACAATTCGATCGCTCTGATGGGTCCGTAAATCATCAGCGTTAACGCAATCGGATCGATGCACTGAAATACCGTTACCGCGGGTTATAAAACCCATGATGGAATCTCCCGGAACAGGAGTGCAGCAGCGAGCTAGCTTTACTAATACGTCATCGATACCTTCGACTTTGATCGCACCACTAGTTCGCTTTGCAACAGGTGCTCCCCCAGGAATGAAATCCATCGTTGGTTCCGGGTGCGAATCTTCAACTCCCATAAATTGAACTAACTTGTCAATGATTGCAGCAGATGAAACATGTCCATCACCGACTGCTGAATACAAAGCCGAAATGTCCGGGTATCGCAATTCATGAGCGAGTTCGAGCAACGCATGACCTGCAAAGATTTTCTGCAACGGTAATCCTGCTTTGCGCATCTGGCGGGCTATAGATTCACGACCAGCTTCCACAGCTTCTTCTCTACGTTCCTTGCTAAACCACGCCTTAATTTTTGAACGTGCACGTGGACTCTTAACAAAATTTAGCCAGTCTCTGGACGGAGCCGCTGTTTCGCTCTTATTAGTAACGACCTCAATTACATCTCCGTTATTTAAACGCGTATCCAAGGGAACTAATCGGCCGTTGATTTTGGCACCTGCACATCTATTACCAACATCTGTATGAACAGAATAAGCAAAGTCGACCGGCGTGGATCCACCAGGTAAGGCAACAACGCTTCCTTTCGGAGTAAAGACAAAAACTTCAGGTGAACCTAAATCGAATCTGAGTGCCTCTAGAAATTCTGATGGATCCTCAGTTTCTTTTTGCCATTCATGAAGTTGTCGAAGCCACAGCATTTGAGGGGAAGAGGAGTTTGTGTCTGTTCCCTGTTTGTATTTCCAATGAGCAGCAATACCGAATTCAGCTCGAGAATGCATCTCGAAGGTTCGTATCTGAATCTCAATTGCTTTGCCATCAGGTCCAATCACGGTCGTGTGAAGTGATTGGTACAGATTAAATTTTGGCATCGCTATGTAATCTTTGAAACGCCCCGGAACTGGAGACCAACGAGCATGGATTGAACCAAGTACGGCGTAGCAATCCTTAACATCGTTGACTAAAACTCTTATTCCAACTAAATCATAAATATCGTTAAAGTCTCTTCCTCGAACAACCATCTTCTGATAAACACTAAAGAAATGCTTCTTACGCCCTGTAACGCTTGCCTCAATGGAATCCTTCGCAAGATCAGCTTCCACATCTTTTATTACTTCAGCAGTCAGTGCATCGCGTGAAGGGCTTCGCTCTGCAACTAATCTTGAAATCTCTTCAAATTTCTTAGGCTCAAGTACTGCAAATGAAAGATCTTCTAACTCCCACTTGATTGCGTTCATACCTAACCTATGGGCTAGAGGTGCGTATATATCCAGTGTTTCGCGTGCTTTACGTTCTGCGCTTTGCGGATCAACATACTTCCAGGTTCGGGCATTATGTAATCGATCTGCCAATTTGATTACCAAAACTCTGATATCACGTGACATCGCAACAACCATTTTGCGAACGGTTTCCGCTTCGGCCGTTGGACCGTAACTCAATTTATCCAGCTTAGTTACACCATCGACAAGCGATGAAATTTCATCGCCAAAATCACTCTTTAATTGAGCTAATGAATATGGAGTGTCTTCTACTGTGTCATGCAAAAGCGCAGCAATAATTGTTGCATCATTTAATCCCAATTCTGAGAGAATATGCGCCACTGCAACAGGGTGGGTGATGTATTCATCGCCTGATTTGCGTAGTTGGCCTAGATGGGCGCTCTTTGCAACTTCATAAGCCTTCTCAACCTTTGCTACATCTGATTTTGGATCATGCTCCTGTAAGGAACTGATCAGAGGTTGAAGAAGTGTGTCCATCTGGGACGCAAATAAATTACTTGCGACCTTTACGCTTTGGTTGATTACGTGGACCACGTTTTTGAGTGACATCTTCTGATGGAGCCCCCGCAGTTGCTAATACCTGTGAATTACCACGCGCGTGCACACGCTTTGCAAGCGCCTTCATTGCAGGTTCACGTTCACGCATTACAGCAAGCAGTGGAGTTGCAATAAAGATTGATGAATATGCGCCAGTTGCTAAACCAATAAAGAGCGCCAAAGAAAGATCTTTAAGCGTTCCTGCCCCGAGTAAACCAGCACCTACAAAGAGGATAGATCCAACGGGCAACAGCGCCATGATTGAAGTATTTGCTGAACGGACAAGAGTCTGATTTACAGCCAAATTTGCTGCCTGAGAATAAGTCATTTTAGACGTTGCAGTTACTGAGCGAGTATTTTCACGGACCTTATCGAAAACAACAACGGTGTCATACAGGGAATAGCCAAGAATTGTTAAGAATCCAATAACTGTTGCGGGCGTAACATCGAAACCGACAAGTGCGTAAATTCCAACTGTTATGAATACGTCGTGAATTACCGCAACAATCGCTGCTACCGCCATCTTAGGCTCGAATGCCATTGCAAGGTAAAGCATGACTACTGCAATAAAACCAATAAGACCATACAAGGCTTTGCGGGTAATTTCTTTACCCCATGATGGTCCAATAATCTGAGTATCAATCGAATCGATGCTTACCGCAAAAGTAGATGCCAAGGCATCCTGAAGTGCATTTGACTTCTCTGAAGTAAGTGAACCAGTTTGAATACGAATCTTGTCATTGCCAACTTTTTGAACAATTACCTCATTCGTAATGCCTGCAGATGCTAACGCCGTATCGGCTTGAGCAACCGTGGATCCAGCCTTCGTCACGGTATAGGAAGCTCCGCCTTTAAATTCGATTCCAAGGTGCAACCCTTGCAACGAAAGAGCAGCAATTGAGGCAATAATTAACAATCCAGAGAGTGCATACCAACGTCGACGTTTTCCTATGAAGTCAATAGATGTTTCACCTGAATGGAGTCGACCACCGAGTCCTGAAATTTTAGACATTACTTATGCCTCCTTGGTTGAGTGTGAAAGAGCACCAAGGCTCTTTGGTGATACACCTGAAAGGGCATGACCAGAACTAAAGAAATTTAATCTTGCTAAGTATGTTGTCAATGGTTTAGTGAAAGCAAAGACCACAAGTAGATCTACAAGAGTTGTCAGTCCGAGAGTGAATGCGAAACCACGTACGCCGCCGACTGCAAAGAAATACAAAAGCACAGCGGCAATGATAGAAACAAAGTCAGCGACAATAATCGTGCGGCGTGCACGGACCCAGCCTGTTTCAACCGCGGAACGCAATGATCTTCCTTCGCGAACTTCATCTCGAATACGCTCAAAATAAACAATAAATGAGTCTGCCGTAATACCGATTGCAACGATCGCGCCAGCGATACCCGCCAAAGTCAGAGTGAATCCAATCCATTTACCCAGAAGTAAGAAGAATAGATAAACCAAGGCTCCCGCAACCAAGAGTGAACCAACCGAAACGATTCCTAATCCACGGTAATACAAAAGTGAGTAAAGAAGCACTAAGGCCAAGCCGAGGAATCCAGCAAGCAAACCTGCGTTTAATTGATCTGCTCCAAGAGTTGGAGAAACTTGTTGAACTTCGCCGCGATCAAATGCCAATGGCAATGCGCCATATTTAAGAACGTTCGCAAGATCTTGTGCTTCTACTTGAGTAAAGGAGCCAGTAATTTGTGCGTTACCCGATGGAATTGCCTCGTTAATTCGTGGAGCAGAAACAACTAAACCATCCAAAACGATTGCCACTTGATTTTGCGGAGAAGGTAGCGATGTAACTCGGGCAGTAATTGCACCGAAGGCTCTTGTACCTTCATCGTTGAAAACTAGTGATACATACCAAGCATTACCACCTTGTTGATCAATGCCTGCTGTCGCTTTTGAAACTTGGCGTCCCAGAACTTCTGCCTTATCGAGAATATATTTTGAGCCACCATTTCTGTCGCAGGCGATAATTGGGCTATCAGCATTATCGCTGCCAGTCCCCTGGAGATTTTCTGCTTTGGTGCAATCAAGGGCTGCAAATTGTGCATTCAATTCAGGGGTGACAGCAGCTGCTGGTGTTGCAGTTGAATCTGCAGGCGTAGCCGAAGCGGCACCTGGCGCACTTGCTAGAACTTGTCTAAATCGCAACTCTGCAGTTTGACCAACGAGTTCTACAACGCGACGTCCTGTATCACCAGGAATTGAAATAATAATTTGGCGGTTTGTGCCACTTCCTTGCGCGGCTACTTCACTTTCTGCCACACCTAATGAGTTAACACGTTGGCGAATAATTGAAACAGCTTGATCGATAGCTTCGGTTGTAACTTTGCCATTTTCGCCGGGAGCAATTCGCGGTTGCAAAGTAACACTCGTGCCACCTCGAAGATCCAATCCAAGTCGAACCGCAGTTGCTCCTGAAATGAGAACAGATGCAAGCAGAGCCAACATAAGCAGAGCAAGAATTACCAGGGTGCGCCCTGGACGGGCAGCAGCTTTTACGGACTTATTCGATGTGGACATAAGTGCAGAGTCTAGGCTTGATTATCTGGTGTGTCGAAAAGGCCAGGAGTTGCCGCTAATTCGGCGGGCGGGGTGCGCCCGATATGGGTCCAACCCAACGCTGTTGCAATTCGTCCCCGAGAAGTTCGCGCCATAAAGCCATTTCTTACCAGGAAAGGTTCAGCAACTGATTCGACAGTTTCGGTTTCCTCACCAACTGCGATGGCAAGAGTTGATAATCCCACTGGTCCCCCATTAAATCTTTCAATCAACGCAGTTAATACTGCCCGATCGAGTCTGTCTAAACCTTTTTCATCTACTTCATACATCTCAAGGGCTGCCATGGCATGAGCATGAGAAAGTACATTTCCGCCTTGCACTTGCGCGAAATCTCGGACGCGACGGAGCAGTCTGTTGGAAATTCTTGGCGTGCCACGTGATCGTCCGGCTATTTCTTCAATCGCTTTTGCATCAATTGTGAGCCCTAATAATTTTGCACTTCTGGAGATAACAGTTGCTAAATCTTTTTCATCATAAAAATCAAGGTGGGCAGTAAATCCAAAACGATCTCGCAAAGGACTTGGCAATAATCCTGCCCTAGTTGTTGCACCAACTAATGTAAAGCGTGGAAGTTGCAGAGGAATCGCTGTTGCTCCCGGTCCTTTTCCAACCACAACATCTACTCGAAAATCTTCCATCGCAAGGTATAGCAACTCTTCTGCTGGGCGAGGCAATCTATGAATTTCATCAAGGAAGAGAATCTCTCCTTCAACAAGGGAGGAAAGAATTGCGGCTAAATCACCTGCATGAGTAATGGCGGGACCGCTTGTAACGCGAATCGGTGTGTTCATCTCACTTGCCAAAATCAGAGCCAGCGTTGTTTTACCCAATCCAGGAGGACCAGATAGCAAAATATGATCAGCCGCACTTTCGCGTTTCCGAGCCGCACTAAGTAATACATCTATCTGCTGGCGAACTCGATCTTGTCCAATGAAGTCATTGAGGGTTTTCGGACGTAGCGCATTTTCTGCAGCTCCATCATCACTTCGAAGTGCTGGTGTAACTAAACGATCATCTGGCGTCATTTTTTACCACTCTGCAAGGCCAGTTTAAGTAATTCGCCCAACTCCATTGCTGCAATTTCTTCTTGTGAAATATCAGATAAAACTGAATTGATTGCGTCATCAGAATCCTTGGCAGAAAAACCTAGAGATACAAGTGCACTGGCTAATTGTTCACGCCACACAGGCTGATGTGTTCGCGTATAAGAGCCCTGTCCAAAATCGCTTATTTTAGATTTAAGTTCAAGGATTAAACGTTGAGCACCTTTTTTACCGATTCCTGGAACCTTTTCGATTGCAGAAATATTTTCCGTGTTTACGGCATGCGCTAATTCCGAAGGGGTCAATGCGCCAAGAATGGAAAGCGCAACCTTGGGCCCAATTCCAGAAACTGTTTGAACTAATTCAAATAGCACTCGTGATGGTTCATCGCTAAATCCAAAGAGCGTGAGGGAATCTTCGCGCACTACAAGGGAGGTAAAAAGATTAGCGTGAGCACCTACAGTCAGGGAAGCGCTTGTATGAGCATTAATCAAAACGTTCATACCCACTCCCCCCACTTCAATAATTGTTCTATCGGGAGATAGTGTTTTAACAATTCCGCTTAATGTGGCAATCATCTAAGGGAAGCCAATCGTTTCTTTTCCGCGGCTAGTGCAGTTTTAATTTTAGAGTCCGCTGAACCGCGCCAAATATGGCAAATAGCAAGTGCGAGTGCATCAGCGCTATCGGCTGGTTTAGGAATCTCTTGTAAATTCAATAATCGTTTAACCATTTCTGATACTTGTGATTTATTTGCCCGTCCTGATCCAGTGACCGCGGCTTTTACTTCACTCGGTGTATGCAAAAACACTGGGACATTCTGTTGGGCAGCGACTAGAAGCGCGATTCCGGCAGCTTGGGCAGTGCCCATCACGGTACGAACATTGTGTTGAGAGAAAACTCTTTCCACTGCCATCACATCTGGTGAAAACTTTATAACCCATTCGGTGATACCTGTATGCAATTCGAGTAAGCGAAGATCTAGATCTATATCCGCGGCCGTCATGATGACACCAACACCATCGAGTGTTAGAACCGAACCTGGAGTGCCTGACACGATGCCGACTCCGCATCTTGTCAGACCTGGGTCAATACCTAGAACTCGCATAGCGCAAGCCTAAGAGGTGGAGAGAAAAAATTAAGCCAGGCTCGCCATTACTTCATCTGATACATCAGCGTTGCTGAAGACATTTTGCACATCATCTAGCTCTTCAATCGCATCGATAAGTTCGAATACTTTCGTTGCCGATTCAGCATCTAAATCAATGGTCATAGATGGAATAAATGATGAATCAGCCGATTCATAATCTATTCCGGCACTTTGCAATGCAGTGCGCGCGGTAACCAGATCACTTGCTTCGCAAATAATTTCAAAAGATTCACCATTGTCTTTAACTTCTTCGGCACCAGCATCGAGTACTGCTTCAAGAATGGATTCTTCCGTGGCACCAGATGCTTTGTTAACAATAATTAAACCTTTGCGGTTAAACAGATATGCAACCGAACCAGGATCTGCCATTGAGCCACCATTTCGGGTGACTGCAACTCGAACTTCTGATGCCGCGCGATTGCGACTATCTGATAAACACTCAATCATGATTGCGACACCATGAGGGCCATAACCTTCATACATAATTGTTTGCCAATCAGCACCGCCGGATTCAAGGCCAGCACCTCGCTTTATTGCGCGTTCAATGTTGTCTGCAGGCATCGAATTTTTCTTAGCCTTTGCAACTGCATCAAAAAGTGTCGGGTTGCCTTCCATATCTGGACCACCATTGCGCGAAGCCACCTCAATAGCTTTGATTAACTTCGCAAAATTCTTAGCACGTCGACCATCAATGATGGCTTTTTTGTGCTTCGTAGTCGCCCACTTGGAATGGCCGGACATTTAACACCTCACCTGAAAGTTTGTTTATTCGTGCCTTACTTTATCGCAATCTGAAGATTTCTCTATCTGCAAACTTTCTCGAGAAAATACCTATGCACGCTGTAATCATCAGTAATTTCGGGATGAAACGCCGTAGCTAGTAGATGTCCTTGACGCACGGCAACCACATGAGATTGGCCATCACTACCTTCAATACTGGCCAACACCTGAACATCTTGGCCAACTTTTTCTACCCATGGCGCCCGAATGAATATTGCGCAAATCGGTGACGCCGAAATTTCGGGAGCCAAGACTTCAGCTTCGAAAGAATCTACCTGGCGCCCAAATGCATTCCGACGGACAGTTATATCGATGCCACCAAAAGTTTCTTGACCGTCTTTTGCGGCCACGATGTGATCAGCCAACATAATCATTCCGGCACATGAGCCATAGGTCGGCATGCCTGATGCAATGCGTCTTTTGATTGGTTCAAATACTTCAAAAGTTTTTGCAAGAGAAACAATTGTGGTTGATTCTCCACCTGGGATTATTAGTGCATCAACCTTTTCTAACTCTGCTGGAGTTCGAACCTCAACGCCTTGAACACCACACTGCGTTAGAGCATTTAAGTGCTCGCGAAAATCTCCTTGTAAAGCCAGAACACCAACCCGCAAGTGTTAATTACCAACCGCGTTCGGAGAGGCGATGTGGGGCCGGTAGATCTGCAACATTGATACCCACCATTGCTTCACCAAGTCCGCGGGAGGCATCTCCCACAATTTTTGGATCGTTATAAAAAGTAGTTGCTTTCACACATGCTGACGCACGACTCTTTGGATCACCAGATTTGAAGATACCGGAACCGATGAATACTCCATCTGCGCCCATTTGCATCATGAGTGCGGCATCTGCAGGAGTTGCAATTCCACCCGCTGTAAATAGAACAACTGGAAGTTTGCCGTTTGCAGCAACTTCTTTTACTAAATCGTAGGGAGCTTGCATTTCTTTCGCGGCGACATATAACTCATCTTCACGCATTGACGTGAGTCGACGAATTTCTCCACCGATTTGGCGCATGTGCGTCATCGCATTTGAAACATCGCCCGTTCCTGCTTCACCTTTAGAGCGAATCATTGCCGCACCTTCATTAATGCGACGCAGAGCTTCTCCTAGATTTGTGGCACCGCAAACAAATGGAACTGTGAAATCCCATTTATTAATGTGATTGGTGTAATCAGTTGGTGTCAGAACTTCGGATTCGTCGATGTAATCAACACCTAAACTCTGCAAGATTTGTGCTTCAACAAAGTGTCCAATGCGAGCTTTAGCCATCACAGGAATAGAAACTGCGGCTTGAATTGCAGCAATCATGTCTGGATCGGACATGCGAGCGACACCACCTTGCGCGCGGATATCGGCTGGAACTCTTTCAAGTGCCATCACTGCAACTGCGCCAGCATCTTCGGCAATCTTTGCTTGCTCAACATTGACAACGTCCATGATGACGCCGCCTTTGAGCATCTCAGCCATGCCGCGCTTAACGCGTGATGTTCCACTTTCCTGTGCCATTACAACTCCCTGTATGAATAGGGGGCTAATACTACTTTGAAGTTGGAGTTGGCGCGCTCGCAGGTTTGCGCGTGAAATCGGGTTCTTTATCGGTAAGAGCTACCCAAATTTGTCCCGGTGCAAATTTTACTTCTGCCCCAGTTGCATCTGTCCATGTCGTTGGGGATAAAGAATCTGGGCGGTTCCACGTACCTTCGATCACAGTGCTATCGCGCAGAACGTAGCCTTTACCCGTACCTACAGTTTGAGAAAAGGGAGTGTTCCCACCGAACTTATCTCCGTATTCCGAAGGCGTGATTGAAACTAATTGAATCACAAGTGTGGTGGGACCTAAATTCTTACCTAAGTCTGAAAGATCAGGCGCCGAATTCACATTTAAAAACCAACGACTGCTCGTTTCATCCCATGTTGCGAAATATCTTTGAGCTGGCCAATGCATGGTGACATCGGTAATTTCAAAACCTGTGTTCTCTAACTTCTCAGAAAAAGTCCAGCCCACATTCTTAGCTGAATCAATTACCGTGGCCTTAATCTTTTCATTAGCCATTAAAGCTTGTGCGTTTAGGAACATTGCGTACGGTTGGATTCTGTTTGGATCATTTACATAAAAAGTGGGGCCTCGACGCATTGCTCCCACATCTGAAAGTTTTGCGGCGGCAATAACTGGAAGTAATTTGTGTTGGGCCCCGCTAAAAGCAAATGCAACATGACCATATTGCGCAAGAAGTTCAATGTCACTGATGCGTGCACTTCTAACAGGTCCTATGCGTGTCGGAATACTCGATGAGAAAACAGCCGCTAAACGCGTGAGTCCACCTTCTACTTGTTCAATATATACAACATCAGCAAATTCTAAACCGACCTGAGGACGGGCATTTGATGTGTCATCTATTTTTACAACAAGTACTGGTCCATTTTCGCCTTCTCGCCCGCTTAAAACATTGGTCTGAATTGGATCCGAAACTAATTGTGAGACGCTTTGAGTAATTGATGCACACCCTGCAGTACTCAGTACGGCGATATATGCGGCAAGCACAAGTAGAGTTTTGGTTTTAGAGAACATCAGATTCGAACTCATAAGTTATTGGCAAGGGCGCTGTTCCCGCTAATCGAAAAATGCGAACAATTAATTTTCGACGGACTAAATGCGTTCTGGTGACAGCATCAACATGTAAGGCAATTGCGATTCGAACTTTATCGGTTAACTGCGATAATTCGCGGAGTAATACAACTTCTGCAGGTCTCTGACTACTCTGACCATCGGCTAATAGAAGTCCGAGAGCTCCTGATAACCCACTTTCGGCAACTGAGCGATTTTCGATATTGGCCTCTCGTGCTTGATATGCAGCTGCAGTGAGAAGCATCGCGGAAGCGGGATCTGCAATTTCACTTCGAGAGATTTCAAGTGCAACCGCTGCACGTCGTTGTAATAAACCATCTAGATTTGCCCAACTCGTTTCGACACGATGGTGAAGTCGATCTAAACGAGTAGCCAAAAAAGTTAAGTACCAGATAAAAATCAACATGAAGACAATCACGAATACCGAGGTTTTCATTTAATCATCTCCTCGTTGATCGCGTCCGATAAATCTACTCCAGGCTCGATTTTCTGAAGCGAGCCTAACTTTTTCACCTGAAACCAAAGACATCTCATAAATCGAGAAAATCTGATCTGCTACCACTTTCCAATCAAACTGTTGTGCATGTTTTTTCCCAGCTTTACCAAGAGCGATTCTGCGATCATCATTTCGCAACAAATCTATAACTCGTTTAGCAAGTTCTGTAGAACTTTCTGATTCAAATAGTTCTCCATATTCTCCGTGACTAAGCAATGACTCAAACGCGGGAATATCGCTAGCAACAACGGTAGCACCACCAGCGAGAGCCTCTGCCAAGATAATTCCGAAAGATTCCCCACCTGTATTTGGTGCGATATAGAGAGAAATAGATGCAAGAAAATTTGCTTTATCTTGCTCACTAATTTTCCCAAGAAATGTGAATCTTGATCGCAATTGTGGGTCGATGGATTTAATTACTTCCTCTTGATCTCCTGGACCGGCAACAAAAACTCGAACATCGGGAGCGAATCTAGAAATTATTGGTAACGCGTCAACTAAAACTGATAAACCTTTTCTGGGTTCTTCAAAGCGACCTATAAATCCCAGCGTATTTCCTTGCCACTGTGGTTTTGGGACGCCATCTCTATAGCGATCAGCGTAAATTCCATTAGGGATCACAACTGCATCAGTTTCAAGGTGTTCAGTTAACGTTGCCCGGGCCGCTTCACTCACAGCAATACGAGCAGATAATTTTTCAATAACCGGTTCAAGGATTGGTCCAATTGCAAAAATTGCCTTCTGCCTCTTCGCGGCGGCATGAAAAGTTCCAACCATAGGTCCCACTGCAGCCCAGCACGCCAACAATGAAATAGAAGGAATTGCAGGTTCGTGTAAGTGCAAAATATCGAAACCACCTTGGGCTATCCATTGTCGAACTCTCGCAAAAGCAATCGGCCCAAATAGAACCCGCGCAACTGCCCCGTTATAAGGAATCGCAATTGGCTTGCCTGCGCTAACAACATATGAGGGAATGCTTGTTTCATCAATCACTGGTGCAAGTACTGAAACATCATGTCCTGCAGCAATTAAAAATTCTGCTAAATCTCGAACATGATTTTGAACCCCACCAGGTGTATCCCAGCCATATGGACAAACGATTCCAATTTTAAGAGAACGAGTAAGCATTAGATTCGCTCCTTAAAATCTTCATCAATCCAAATTCGCTGAAGCATGTGCCAATCCTGAGGATATTGATTAATTCCCTTTGCAAAATTATCTGCCGATTTTTGAACCAGTACTGACACTTTCTCTTCCTGGGTGCCGCTCTCTGGGACTTCAATTTCATCAAATGTAATATGTATGCCACGTTCTGTGTAATTCACAAAAGCAGTCAACAGAATTGCGCCAGTCTTCACTGCTAACACTGCAGGTCCTGCTGGCATGCGTGCGGGTCCTTCAAAAAATTCCACATCAATTCCTGATTTAGAGAGATCACGGTCAGCGACAAGTGCCACGAGATGGCCTTCTCTTAACCTCTGTGCCAAAGTTGCTACAGATCTGGAATCCAACGCTAGTACTTCCATACCCATTGCTTGTCGGTAGCGAAGAAATTCAAGAAACAATCTTTCAGGTTTGAGCCTTTCTGCAACTGTGACCAAATGAATTCCTTTTAAACAAAAATATGCACCAGCGTGATCCCAATTGCCGGCGTGAGGTAGCGAAACAATTACTCCCCGTCCACTTGCGATTCCATCTAGTAGCAAATTTTCTCTTGTAACAGTTACTGTGGAGTTGATACGTTCCTTATCCCAATTCGGAAATCTAAAAGTGTCACACCAATATCTCATGTACGAAGACATGGCATCTTCAAGTAGTTTTTGCATCTGCAATTGCGAGATCTCTGGTTTTATCCGAGCCAAATTACTTCCTAGACGTTGAACACTCTTGCCATTGCGCTTTACTAGAAAACTTGCACCTTTTTCAAAGAGAAAATAGGCCAAAGATTCAGGCAACGCACGAAATAACTTCCAAGCAAAGATGTACGCCCATCCGATGAGACTTTCTTTCATGTTAAATCGCGCGTTTTACGATTATTAATCGTTGAAGCGTTGTTATAACGCCAAGTATTGCGAGAACCCATGCACTAATCGAAAGTGCAAAAGGCACGCCTAGTCCATGAAATCCTGTTCCAACTAAAACGATAATCGCTCGTTCTGTACGCTCGGCAATCCCGCCGCTACAGGAGATACTCATGCTTTCTGCTTTTGCTCGAATATATGAAATTAGCATTCCTGTGATGAGGCACACCAAGTAAACAATAGATAAACGATCTTGAGTGTCAATTAAATAGATTGCAACGCCACACAAAACAGCTGAATCAGAAACTCTGTCAACAGTTGAATCTAGGAATGCCCCCCATTTGCTAGATCCCGCGGCACTAATTCTTGCCATAGCGCCATCAAATAAATCGCTGAGCATGAAAACTGTTATAAATAAAGTTCCAACAAAGAATTCGCCACGAGGAAAGAAATACAAGGAACTCAAGACAACGCAAAGAGCTCCGATAGCAGTGACTGCATTCGGCGTTAATCCGATTCGTAGGAAGAATCGGGCCACCGGAGAAATTATTCGCGTGACCGCAGGTTTCAAAACTTCGCTAATCATTGGGTACATCGTAGGCTGAGGCCATGCCAACTCATAGTTCCGGACTACGTATCAGCGTGTACGGGCACCCAAGTGCTCAGCCAGAATCTGTGGCCGACCTATTTGGTGCTACCCACAATTCTGAAGTAGGCGGTTCAGAAGACGTGGCAATTTTTGTCATTAATCCAAATTCCGGCGTGGACGAAAAAACAATATCTGATTGGGCCGCTCTCGATGAGTACCAAACACCACGATTAATTACCGTGACAAATTTAGAAAATGGAGAAGGTGATTTTGACGATGCCGTGTTGCTCGCAAATCGCTTATTTGATCAAATAGTTACGCCATATTTGGTATTACACGATGATGCCGGACTGCCCTGCGCACTTATTAGTTTAGAAACGCAAGAAATTATTGATTACTCAACGCTTCCTTCGAAAGTTATTCCTAGTGATGCCGAACATCAAACTTTAGTCAGTGAGTTTGTTGCTGAATATAAATCTCATATGGCGGTCATGGGGGAAGAATCTTTTGCAGCTGGCTTACTCTTTCCTGCAATTCCACTGTGGATTGAAAAAAATATTGGTGTCGATATTGTTAATAAATACCTTTCGCAGATTAGTCGTTAACCCAAGCTGCTGAAAGATCGCTACGGGTCTGAGCCAATAACTGAGGCAAAACTTTTGTCTGACCAATAATTGGCATGAAATTAGCATCTCCGCCCCAGCGTGGCACTACGTGTTGGTGAATATGGTCTGCGACTCCAGCACCAGAAATTGCACCCTGATTCATACCGAGGTTAAACCCTGCAGCGTTCGAAACTTTTCGCAAAGTTTTCATTGCTTGCGTGCTTAATGAAGAAATTTCGTTTCGTTCAACTTCGGTTAAATCTGTGAGGTCAGCGACGTGACGATAGGCGCAAACTAGAACATGTCCTGCGTTGTAAGGATACAAATTCATGACAACGTATGCAGTTTCACCACGATGAACAATTAATCCTTCTTCGTCACTCAAAGATGGAATTGCGCAGAACGGACAAACCACGCTGTTTCCTTCGAGAGGTCTATTCTCGCCTTTTAAATAATCCATGCGATGCGGTGCCCATAAACGCGACCATGTGTCTGGGATGCCAGCGCCGCCTTCTAAATGCATAAACTAAACCTGAATTCTTTTTGTCACTGCGTCTTTAATCTCTTTAATGGCATCAGCAACAGGAATACCATTTTTCTGTTCACCATTTCTATATCTAAATGAAACCGCGCCAGCTTTTTGATCTTCTTCTCCAGCTATGACCATAAAAGGAATCTTTTGCATTTGTGCGTTACGAACTTTTTTCTGCATGCGATCATCGGATGCATCTATCTCGGCGCGAATTCCAGCTTTTTTCATCTGTGCTATGACTTCAGCTAAATAATCAGCAAACGCATCTGCAACAGGAATACCAACTGCTTGAAGCGGGGCAAGCCATGGTGGAAATGCTCCTGCATAGTGTTCAGTTAAAACACCAAAGAATCTTTCGATAGAACCAAATAATGCACGGTGAATCATGACGGGACGTTGACGTGTTCCATCAGCTGCTGAGAATTCAAGTTCGAAACGTTGAGGCAATTGAAAATCTACTTGAATGGTCGACATCTGCCACGTGCGACCAATGGCATCTTTCGCTTGTACGGAAATTTTAGGTCCGTAAAAAGCTGCGCCACCTTCATCTAGTACTAACTCTAATTTTTGCGCCTCTGCTGCTTTGCGAAGTGCTTCTGTGGCTTCTGCCCAGTCCTTGTCTTCGCCGACAGATTTTTCTGGGTTTCGGGTTGAAAGTTCGAGATAGAAATCATTGAGGCCATAATCGCGCAGCAAATTCAGTACGAAAGTTAATAATGAATCAAGTTCAGTTGGCATCTGATCTTTTGTGCAATAAATATGGGCATCATCTTGTGTGAAACCGCGGGCACGAGTTAATCCGTGCATCACACCTGATTTTTCGTAACGATAGACGGTTCCAAATTCAAATAATCGAAGTGGTAACTCACGATAGGAACGTCCGCGTGCACGGAAAATTAAGTTATGGAAAGGACAGTTCATAGGTTTCATGTAGTACTTCTGTCCTGCTTTTTTAATAGTGCCATCTGGATGATGTTCTTCATCCAAAATCATTGGTGGATACATACCTTCGGAGTACCAATCCAAGTGACCCGATGTTTCAAAGAGCGCAGCTTTTGTTAGGTGCGGTGAATAAACAAATTCGTAACCTTCTTCTTCATGGCGAATGCGGGAATAATCTTCCATTGCCCGGCGCACAATGCCGCCCTTTGGATGAAAGACAGCCAGGCCAGAACCAATTTCTTCTGGAAATGAAAATAGATCTAACTCATTTCCAAGTCGTCGATGATCGCGTTTCTCCGCCTCTGCCAACAACTCGAGGTGAGCATCTAATTCTTCTTGCGTCGGCCACGCAGTTCCGTAAATTCTTTGCAGCATCGGATTCTTCTCAGATCCGCGCCAATATGCTGCGGCACTTCGCATTAATTTAAATGCGGGAATATGTTTTGTTGACGGTAAATGTGGACCACGACATAAATCACTCCACACCGGTTGGCCATCGCGACCTAAATTGTCGTAAATAGTTAGCTCTGCACCACCGACTTCGACGCTTGCTTCATCATCAGCGCCAGATTTCAAGCCAATAAGTTCACACTTATACGGTTCGTGAGCGAGTTCTTTCAAAGCCTCTTTTTCGGTAGTAACACGGCGCTTAAAACGCTGGCCATCCTTAATAATTTTACGCATTGCGGATTCAATTTTTTCAAAATCATCAGGGTTAAAAGGGCGCTCTGGATCAAAGTCGTAATAAAAACCATCTGTAATTGGTGGACCGATTCCTAACCTAGTTCCTGCAAAAATACTCTGAACTGCTTGAGCCATAACGTGAGCTGTTGAGTGACGCAAAACAGCTAAACCTTCTGGCGAAGAGATGGTGATTGATTGAATCTGATCGCCGGCAGCTAGGTCGGTCCACAGATCTCTTAGCTCGCCATTTATTTTGCAAACAATTACATCTTTGCGTTCAGCGAAAATGTGAGTTGGTTTTTGGTCTGCCGCAACGTTAACAGCGACGCCATCAACGATGATTGAGAGCTCGGACATGCCCCTAGCCTACCGAAGTCCTTACGGCCATTTCTCGGATTTGTTGCGCAAATAATTGACTAACTTGTAAATCTGGCAGCACTCGCCCATCAATGCTTGCGACAGGTATCGCAATTTTTAAACTAGATATAACGATGGCTGCCTGGACATGCGACAGATCATTCGTATCTATTTTTCTGACCTTTACTGGCAAATTTTCCACGACCAATGCACGCATGACCCCAGGCAAAACACCTTGAATAATTGGCGGCGTGATCCAGAGTCCATCGCTGTAAAAAATAAGATTCGAAACAGCGCCTTCACATACTTCGTGGTTGCTGTTAATAACGATCGCTTCGTCGCACCCTTTTTGCTTTGCACCACTCAAGATTTCCAATCTAGATGTATATGGAAATGTTTTGACAGGTACGCCTTTGATATCTATTTGCAGTGAATGGGTACAAAGCCTCAAATTATGAGCCAACTCTTCATAAGGTTCATGCGTTGCGATAAACGTGCCATCTTCTTTAAAAAGCAATCGCAATCGTCCAACTGGATGTTTCACTTCAGCTAATAGGTGATCTATTGCCATACGTATGCGTTCTTCACCTGGTATGGAAACGCCAACCCTTGCGCCACCATCGAGAGCTCGCCTCATATGACGATTGAGTGCGTATGGCAACGAATCAACGGTTTTGATTGTTTCAAAAACACCAAAACCATCGGGCCAGTTATCGTCGCCCAAACCGTGCGCGCTGGATTCAACTACAGAATCATTGACCCAAATTTTCATGTGATTTTTCCCGATGCAATTTTAATTAATCGTTCAGCCTTCAACTCTGTTTCTTCCCACTCATCTTCAGCATCGCTGGCCCACGTTATTCCTGCACCGGTTCCAAATTTGATTGCGTCTTCTTCTTTCCAAAAAGTTCTGATCGCAACAGCTAACTCGCAAGCATTTCCTTCTATCCAACCAATCGCGCCGCAGTAAATTCCACGCTCTATTTCGTGTTCTGCAATTATTTTCACAGCTGAGGATTTGGGCGCACCGCTTACCGATCCAGGTGCCAGTAAAGGTTCAATGATTTGTTGCCACGATAGATTCTCTTTTAATTGACCCGTTACATCCGATACAAGGTGATCGATTCCGGGATGGTGTTCTACATCCAGCAATCGGGGCACATCAATGGACCCATCTTTACAAATTTGTCCTAGATCATTTCTGATCAAATCAACGATCATCACGTTCTCGGCTGTGTCTTTACTACCAAACTCTGCACCCCCTGTGCGGCGAGTACCTTTTATCGGAGACGACGTGACGGTGTTGCCTTTTCGCTTAAGAAATAGCTCCGGCGAAGCAGAGGCAATTTCTACACCCGGAATTCTCAAATAACTTGCATACGGTGCCGGATTGTTTTGCAAAATCGATGCAAACAATGGTGCGAGTGAAAAATCCTTGTCGATAGTTGCGCTCAAAGTTCGACAGGCATTTACTTGATAGACCCATCCATTAGATATGTCTTCCTGGATGGCTTTCACATACGAGACGTACATGTCATGATCCATTGATGATTGAAATTGCGAGGTAACAAATTGCGAATCATTCACTGCAAATTGCGATTCAGAAACATGTGCAAAATTGGCGCACGTCCACTGGCCTTCAAAGGAAATAGAAACGGCCCAAAAACCATCATTAGTTATTTCGCTGGGATCATGTGTTACTCGCTGCAAACCCGTTGCAAATCGATTGCCCATCCAAAAGATCGGCTCAACCCCTGCGTTCATGCGGACAACTTAGTCGTTGCCACCTCACTTTGGCTCTTGCGCACTCATGCGATAGATTTTGCCCTGCAGTACGCGGACGTAGCGCAGTTGGTAGCGCGGAACCTTGCCAAGGTTCAGGTCGCCGGTTCGAACCCGGTCGTCCGCTCTGATTCACCGCCACTTACACATCTTTA
>CAFBMS010000007.1_pt1 | contig 23967 bp, 22 predicted proteins | sample 7269031 | NCBI WGS metagenome assembly CAFBMS01 (sample SAMEA6814072, study PRJEB35770) | uncultured Candidatus Planktophila sp. | biome: Freshwater; feature: Freshwater reservoir; material: water | place: Czech Republic | collected 2017-05-23 | depth 30m m
ACGCGTTTCATTTGGAAACGTATGGGGATTACTTGTTGATGATGAATTTAATCCAGGACTTCCACCAGCAGAAAAATTTCCGCTACCAGTTCACTCCGGCGATGTTCGAGTCGATGTGCAATCTGCAATTGCAATGCTTGCACCAGCTTGGGATTTCAAACCACTTCTAGATATATCTGATGAAGAAGCTCGCTCAAATCTTGCGCGTGCATCCGTGATGGTTCTGTCATATCTTGCCCAGTCCGCTCGTGGAATTACTGCAACTCCGGTTTCAGAAACTGAAATTGATAAAGCACATACAGTTGTAGAGCGCATGATGATTCGTTGGCGCGGTGAACCAGATCCGCTTCACGTTCGCGCAATTGATGCGTATTTTGTTTCTGCTGCAGAACACGGAATGAATGCTTCTACATTTACAGCTCGCGTTATTGCATCAACCGGTGCAGATGTCGCAGCCGCACTCTCAGGTGCGATTGGTGCAATGTCAGGCCCACTTCATGGTGGCGCACCTTCACGCGTTCTCGGAATGATTGAAGATGTTGAACGTGCAGGCGATGCCCGTAAATATGTAAAAGATTTAATGGATCGTGGCGAACGGTTGATGGGATTTGGTCACCGTGTATATCGTGCAGAAGATCCACGTGCTCGTACTTTGCGCCGCACCGCAAAAGAATTAGGTGCACCACGTTATGAAGTTGCACTTGCGCTAGAAAAGGCCGCACTCGCAGAATTACATGAACGTCATCCAGAGCGTGTACTTGAAACAAACGTTGAATTCTGGGCCGCAATCGTGCTTGATTTTGCAGAAGTTCCAGGGCCACTATTCACATCAATGTTTACGGCCGCGCGTACAGCTGGATGGTCCGCACATATTCTCGAACAAAAACGCACTGGTCGCTTAATTCGTCCATCTGCTCGTTACATCGGTAAAGCTCCACGCAAACCAGAAGAAGTGTTTGGCTGGGATGCAAGAGTTCACCAACTACATAATTAAGTAACTATGTCGCGTAGCATCATGTGGTTTAGGCGCGACCTACGTCTTGCTGATAATCCAGCCCTATTGGCAGCTATTGAAGCTGGCGAAGAAATCGTTCCTATTTTTATCTTAGATCCAAAATTAATTGATATCACGGGTGCAAAAGGCTTGGCATACTTGGCGGCATCACTTCATAGCCTGGATGAGTCACTTAACAACACATTGCATGTGCGTGCTGGAGATCCAGTCGAGATTCTAAAAGAATTAAAGAAAAAGTACGAAGCAACATCAGTTCACATTTCAACAGAATATGACGCATACGCACTGCAACGCGATGCGCGCATCGAAGCTGCAGGCATCGAACTCACGCGCACAGGAAGCCCATATGCGGTTGCACCAGGGCGCGTTAAAAAACCAAGTGATGCTACGAACTATCGCGTGTACACACCTTTTTATCGTGGGTGGCTTGCCCATGGTTGGCGCGCAGCAGTGGCCGCTCCCAAATCAATTAAAGCTGTTACACCAGATTCAAGTGATAGAAACTTTCCAACGTGGGAAGCGCCAGAAGGAACGGATATTCCTTTGGCAGGAGAAAAAGCAGCACACGAAAGATTTAAAAAATTCAAAACAAAAGGTCTTGATACATATGATGAAACTCGAAACTTTGCAGGCATTGACGGCACTAGCAAAATTAGTGCGCACCTGACCTGGGGTGAAATTCATCCACGTACACTTCTTGCTGGCCTTGGTGAGAGTAAAGCGCACGACACATTCAGAAAAGAAATTGCTTGGCGCGAGTTTTATGCAGACGTTTTGCATAACTATCCGCATACGGATAAAGATTATTACGCACCGCAATTTGCAAATATGAGGTACGACGAACCAGGCAGTAAATTCATAGCCTGGTGTGAAGGCAAAACCGGGTATCCATTTGTTGATGCGGGCATGCGTCAATTAATAAAAGAAGGTTGGATGCATAATCGGGTTCGCATGGTTGTTGCATCTTTTCTAGCCAAAGATTTGCACATTGAATGGCAGCATGGGGCGCTATTTTTCGAAGAGCATCTTGTTGATTTTGATGTTGCATCAAATGCCCATGGTTGGCAATGGACAGCAGGATGCGGAACGGATGCATCACCGTATTACCGCGTCTTTAATCCGATCGAACAAGGTAAGCGATTTGATGAAAATGGAGATTACATTCGCAAGTACGTTCCAGAGTTGGCGCACCTCAGTGCACAAGATATCCACGAACCGTGGGAATCTGCTGATGGATACACCCAGGGTTATGCAAAGAAGTTAGTTGAGCACGCTACCGAGCGAATCGAATCTCTAGCCCGTTTAGAAGAAATCAAAGTGCGCAATACCGAGTGATTCTCTCTTGGCTCGATACATGGCTACATCCGCACTTCGCAACAAATCGTGTTCAATGTTATTCGCAGCAACACCAATACTGACACCTAAATCTATTGATTCTTTACCAACTAAAAATGGATAACTCATGGTTGCTTGTAAGGCACGAGCGACTTCCATACTTGCTTCATAATTTGCATGAAGTAAAACTCCAAACTCATCACCACCTAATCTAGCTAACGTTGCATCATGAGGAAGGGCTCTCTGAAAGCGCATAGATACTTGTCTTAATATTTCATCGCCAATGTCATGCCCAAAAGAATCATTCACGGGCTTGAAACCATCAAGATCTAGAATTAGAAGCGCGCCTTGCGAATCTCCTAACTCTTGCATCTCTGCTATTAGCTTTCTTCTATTCGATAATCCTGTTAATTCATCAGTACGCGCAAGCGTGCGCTCAGCCCCAAGTGATCGTGCCTGCCTCAGTGCAATTGTCATACGAATGAATGCAACAAGCAGTGTGAGCAAAATAGGAAGAAGAATAAATGAGGGAAAATATCCTGGACGAAGTGTGATTATCCCAAGCAATGTCGCACTTAAGAATACGGATAACGCAACAAAAATAGGATTCACACCTTCATGCGAGCTCTGGTCACTGGCTTTAAATTGAGTGGACATTACGAGCAAGGCAAGTCCCACCAACCAACCATCATCAGATATTGAACCAAATGTGTATTTGTTATTTACATGCAGCCATAAGAATAAGAAATCAGAAAAGGCGTAAATGAATACACCAGTACCTGCCACAAAAGAACGTCGGGAAATCCTTTGAGATAAGAGCGTAGAGATAACACTGGCTACAAGAATTAAATCTGCAACGGGATAAAAGATTGCAAAGAAAGTCATAGCCATATCACCATTAAGCCGTGGCAATACCGGACCTACAAAGAGCGCTGTTCCAAGAGATCCAAGTCCGAGTGCAATAATGGTTGAATCAAGAATTTCTACCGCAGAAATACGCGATCGTTGGGACAACAATCGGGGCAATGCGATGAAAGCAGCAGGGTAGAAGAGCATGTACAAAAGGTTTGAAATTAATTCACTTTGAAGATTCACCGTATAAAAAACACTGAGTGAGGAGATTATTGAACCTGCAGCCCATAGCCCAATAGCTAAAGAAAGAAATGCCACACCAATATGATCATTAAAGTTTGGAACCACAAAGAGTGCGAAAACAAAAAGAATTGCAACACAGTTATAGATCCATAAATCTAAATAAACCTGTGGCGTTGCATGCATCACCCGAGAGATTAGGTGAATCGTGAGTAGTAAAAATGCCAGAGTATTAAATGAAATATATTTACGGAGCACAACAACACCGTAGAAGAAATGCAGTTAAAGTCGTATAGGGACAGCCCTATACCCTTACTTTTGGCGTTGACGCACTCTTACATTCATTCCAAGTTTGCGAACTAATGGACGAGGACCAAAACGAGAAACTGTGCTCAAGATTAAGTACTGCCAACCAGGAACAGATAACACTTTTCCTTTCTGATTTTCTTTCCAGGCCTCTAAAGCAACACGATCAGAGCTGAGCCACATGAATTCAGGCAAACCATTCATACGCATTCGACCACGTTCATGAAATTCGGTACGAGTAAATCCTGGACATAGTGCGGAAATCTTTACACCCGTTGCACTCATTTCGGTATGAAGTGATTCGGAGAGCACGGTGAGATAAGACTTTGAAGCACTATACGTTCCCCCGGCGATCCAACCGGCAACGGAAGAGACATTAATAATTGAACCGCTATTGCGTGCTTTCATTTGTGGAATTACGGTGTGTGTGAGCCTCATTGGCGTACGTACAAGTACGTCCATTAATTGTTGTTCTGACTCTAAATTACTCACAGAAAATGCTTTATTGATGCCAAAGCCCGCATTATTTATAAGTACTTCGATTTGGTTTTCACTTATATATTTTTCAACTTTTGCACATCCAGCATCAGTAGCTAAATCTGCCTGAATAACTGCGGTCTGAACTTTGAACTCTGATTCCAAATAAAGAGCACGCTCTTTCATACGTTCAAGGTCTCGAGCGACAAGGACAATGCTGAAACCCTCGCGTGCCAATACGCGCGTGAAACTCTCACCAATGCCGGCGGTTGCGCCTGTGACTATCGCCCATTTGCTCATCTGCGCTCCTTAACTAGAATTGTAATTATGGTACTCGCAATCGACTTAGGGCAATCAGGCGCACGAATTAGAACGCCTGATACTGAATTTGTAAGCAAGAGATCAAAGATCACTACAGAAAGCACTCTTGATGCACTCAATGATTTGTTCATAGAAGTACAAGAAACTTTAGGTTCAGATTTTCATAGCGATGTCGTGGCATTAAGTCTTACTGGCGTTTATGGAGATGTTGGCGATCCAAAGCCATACGGGCAATTGGCAGCAAAATTTTTCGGAGCAAAATCAGTTGCGGTTATTGATGATGGACTGGCTGGTTATTTTGGCGCCCTAGGAAATTCTGATGGAGTAGTAGTTTCAATTGGAAGCGGAACCGTTGCAATTGCTGGACGGCGCGGTCATTATTCACATTCAGATGGCGTTGGACATATTTTTGGTGATTTCGGTAGTGGATTTTGGTTAGGCAAATCAGCGCTAGAGCGTGTGATTGCTACGCAAGAAGGCAGAGATGATGCAACATTTCTCTCTGATTTTTTTGAAGCAGAGATTAAAACTTATGAAACGCTGAAGTCTCGTACAGATGCCAAAGCACATTCACTCTGTATTACTGCAGCAAAAACTCTATTGGAAGCGGCTGAAGCAAAGAACACCGATGCCATCACGATCCGAGACAAAGGCGCAGAGTACCTAGCTAAAACTATTCGCGCCGCATGGACAAATGTGGACGGTATGCGCAACGAAGGAATATCAATTGCATTACTCGGAAAACTCGCAAACAATAAAGGTTACGTAGAATCAATTCGACGACGTACATCTTCACTGCTGCCACAAATCACTTTAGTAGAACCAAAGGGAAATCACTTAGACGGTGCGATATTTATTGCCGAACACGTACCAGAAGATATTGAACCCTTACTTCGCTGGTGGCGTAAGTAATTCACCAATTGCACCTGCTGGCACAAATGGTTTATAAGGTGCCACTGCATTAATTCTTTTGTATTCATTATTCTGAACAGGACGTGGATCTAATTCGCCCTTATTTGGCCAGAATGACATTGCACGTTCTGCTTGTGCGGTAATTGTCAGTGATGGATTTACACCAAGGTTTGCCGTCACAGCGGCACCATCGACAACGTGCATCGTTGGGTAATTCCATACACGGTGATAAGGATCAATCACACCTTGTTCTGCATTAGATCCGATCACACAACCACCAACAAAGTGAGCAGTAAAAGGTGCACCAATCAAATCACCGATGTGTCCACCAGCAAAGCCGCCGTATTTATTTGCAATTCGGCGAACAGTTTCATTTGCAGCAGGGATGTATGTTGCATTTGGATTTTCAGAGTTATTTGTGGAAGTTAAACCCAATCCCCACCACTTTTTCTTTGGACGCACGGAGAGTGCAGAATCTACATTCTGCATAACTAGTGCAATCACAGTGCGCTCAGACCATTGATGAACATTTAGAACCCGCAGCAATAGCGATGGTTTTTTCACAAATTCACGTAACCACTGGCGGCGGCGATCTTTAGCAATATTTCCATCGGTCATGAGTGTTTGCAGTAGACCCATTGCATTGCTTCCCTTGCCGTATCGCACGGGTTCTACGTGGGTGTGATCATCAGGAAAGAAAGAAGAAGTGATAGCAGCACCTTTGCTGAAATCAATATCGCTCTTTGGCATCAATGCACCAGTGAGAGCTTCACTATTTGTTCGCGAAAGATCACCAAGGCGATCAGAGAGTTTGGTTAATTTTCCAGTTGCCTTCATGCGGTGCATAAGTTTTTGAGTGTTATATGTTCCGGCGCTAACTATTAACTGATTTGCAGTGAAAGTAATTGTTCGACCGAATAAGCCCGTTGTTTTCTTAGCTTTAATGATCCACGAACCATCACTGGCTTGTTCAAAAGAAGTCACGGTGGTGAGTGGGAACACCTTGGCTCCAGCGGATTCAGCGAGCCCCAAATAATTCTTCGGTAATGTATTTTTTGAATTAAATCTGCACCCAGTCATACACGCACCACATTGCTGGCAACCATTTCGTGCTGGCCCAACTCCACCAAAATAAGGATCTTTACTTGCGACTCCGGAACCTTCACCGAAATAAACACCGAGTGGTGCCATTCTGAATGTGTGACCAACGCCCATTTCTATTGCAACATCTTTCATGGCCTGATCACTCGGTGAGAAATAAGGATTTTCTGCAACGCCTAGCATCCGACTTGCTTGGTCATACCAAGGCAATAACTCTGATTTCCAATCGGTGATGTGCTTCCACTGCTTATCTTCAAAATAAGTATCAGGTGGTTGGTACAGAGTATTTGCATAGACAAGTGATCCACCACCAACACCTGCACCAGCAAGAATTAAAACATCAGGTAGTGCATGAATTCTCTGTATTCCTAGTAAGCCAAGTTTTGGAAAGAAAAGAAACTTACGTAAACGCCAAGAAGTTTTTGGAAAGTCTTTTTCTTTAAATCTTTTACCGGCTTCTAAGACAGCAACTGAATAACCTTTTTCAGTAAGCCTGAGTGCTGATACAGAGCCACCAAATCCAGAACCGATGATGAGTACATCAAAGTCCTTAGCCATGGCGTAAGTTTGCAAGAACATGGCAAGATTACGCAATACCAACACAGGTCCCCGTAGCTCAGTGGATAGAGCAACCGCCTCCTAAGCGGTAGGTCGCAGGTTCAACTCCCGCCGGGGACACTTCTTAAATTAATGTTTCAGGGTAAATCGCTGCAAAGATTTCGGTGCCCACCAATTGCGTTCACCAAACAAACGCATCAGTGCAGGCACTAGCAATGCACGCACGAGTGTCGCATCAAGCAATACTGCAAAGGCAACGCCAAATCCAAGCATCTTGATTGAAGTAACTCCGCTAGTCATAAATGCTGCGAAGACAACTGCAAGCAATAGAGCTGCAGCGGTAATGATTCGAGCAGAACGTTGCAACCCTTTTGCTACTGATTCAACATTAGATTTACCGTCCAAGTGTTCTTCACGGATGCGTGAGAGTAAGAAGAGTTCGTAGTCCATAGATAATCCGAAAACTACAACTGCAATCAAAATAATTGATCCTGTATCAACCGTGCCCGTGACTGTAAAGTCACCGACTAGCCACTTAAGGTGACCATCAATAAATATCCACGTAATCGGACCCAGAGTCGCAATGAGTGAAAGAGCATTAAGCAGTACAGCTTTTATTGGCAGAATAATTGAGCCGGTAAAGACAAAGATTAGAATCAGTACTGTCAGTGCAATCCAACCGAGTGCCCATGGAAGTGCTCGAGCAATTCCATCTTGAGAATCTGTAAAGTCTGCAGCAGCGCCACCGATCAGAGTTCCTTCAGGGACTGGGAGAGCGCGGATATCATGAATTATTCTCACTGAATCTAGACTTCTTGAGGTTTCTTTTGAAATAACTTGAACTCGAACATCTTTTCCGAAGTATTCAATTTGCCCTACACGCGAAATTCCACGGACACCTTGAACACTCGTCAAGAAATTATTTATTTCAATCTCTCTACCTGCCCCATTTGGAATTACAACCTCAATAGGACTTCCTTCGAGACCAGTGAAGCGTTCATCAATCACAGCAGATGCAACAGCGGCAGGGTCTGATTGAGGAAGAACTCGCGCATCAATTTGCGCAAAGGCGATATTGGTAATTGGTGCGGCAAAAATTCCAAGAACTAGGAGCGATGCGATTACTACAGGAACAGGACGCTTCATCACAGTGCGTGCTGTGCTAGCCCATCGACCATCCTCTTTAGGAACTAGACCCGCTTTGCGAACCACACCTTTATCAATTTTATGTCCCAGGATTGCAAGCAGTGCTGGCAGCGGAATAAGTGCACCGAGTACCGCTAATGAAATAACTGATACTCCTGCATATCCAAAAGATTTAAGGAAGTTAAGTGGGAATAGAAGCAATGATGCAAGTGTCACAAAGACGGTAAGTCCAGAATAAAAGACTGTCTTTCCTGCGGTTGCTACTGTTGCAATTATTGATTCATCGACACTCTTGCCCGCATGCAATTCTTCGCGGAATCTATTAACGATCAGTAGCGCATAATCAATTCCAAGTCCTAGTCCCAGGCCTGTAATCAAATTGAGGGCAAAGACCGATACATCAGTAAATAAAGTGAATATATAAATTATCAAGAATGAACCAAGGATCGCGCTGACTCCGACAACTAAAGGCATCGCTGAAGCAACCATGGCACCGAAAACAAAAATTAATAGGATAAAAGTAAGAGGGATTGCAATAGCTTCAGCCAGAAATAAGTCTTCCTTGATTTTACTGTTTATTGCATGAGTAATTACTCCACCGCCGGCAGCGTAGACAACAAAATTTCCTTGCTTACCGTCAAATTTTTCTTGAACTTCTTTTCCAATTTTTTCAAGTGAAGCCCAGTCATTTGCCTTTGCTTTGGAGTAAACAAATAAAAATGCGGCCTTCTCATCCGCAGCCTTCATGGAAGGCGCACCGCCGGTGCTCCAATAAGAAAGTGTGCGTTCAACAGCTGCAACAGATTTAACTTTGGATTCAAGAGCTGCAGCTTCAGCAATCACGGCAGGGTCATTTACACTTCGATTTTGAGTATCAACAACAAGAATGGCGGCGGGTTCCTGAACATTAAATTTCTTAGTCAGGTAGTCATAAGCCTTTGCTGACTCACTTCCAAGGTCTGAATAACCGCCAGTATCTAGTTTTGAGAACGCCAATGATCCAACGCCACCAGCGGCAAGGATTCCAATGATGAAAAGAATCAAAACCGACTTCTTGCGACGAACGATGAATCTACCTAACCTTGCAAACATGACTCCCCTTATCTGAACACTGTATAGATAATACCCAGCCTATTTGAACATTGTCAAGATTAGAGCGATACTAGGCACATGACGACGGCTAGGGCTCGGAGCCACTATCACCACGGTGATCTCGAAAGTGCTTTGATCAGCACTGCCCGAAAACTAGTTAAACAAAATGGTGCCGAACATCTTTCCCTTCGACAAGTTTCGCAAGAGATTGGCGTAAGCCCAAGTGCGGCCTATCACTATTTTCCTGATCGAGACGCGCTACTAACCGGACTTGGATTCTCATTATTTGAGGAGTTAGCGGACTTTCAGGAAAAAGAAATTGCAAAGATTCCTGGCAGTTCCGCACGAGCAGCCAGGGAACGTTTCAGAGTATTAGGTCGAACATATTTTCATTGGGCAAACAGAGAGCCACATTTATTTAATTTGATGTTCAGTGATTTTTGCTCTGTAGAAAATGGCGTACACAATCAAAGGGAAGAGTCACGTGCATTTATTAATTTAACCAAATGTCTTGATGAACTATATGAGTTTGATTTAATAAGCACGAAGATGCGCCCATATGGAGAACTTCTATCATGGTCAGTTGTTCATGGGGCCACGAGCTTGATTATTGGCGGTCACCTTGAAATAGAAAATTTTGAATCTGCCCTAGATGCTGTTGAGCACGCGCTCGGAATCAAGAGATAGAATCAGTTATGAGCGAAATTTTGCCGAATATAACTACGGATGAAATAGATCATGAACAAGCTCTTGAAGATGCGCGTCGCGAAGCGGAAATAAAAGCGGATAAACCGCCTCACCATTCAGATTAGTTATTCAGATTTTGGTGCAGGTGCAGGTGCTGCAACTGGTGCAGAGACAGTTGGAGTTTCAGCTTTAGTTGATTTTGCAGAGTCAGTTTTATAGAAACCAGATCCTTTAAATACAACACCAACAGCAGAATAAATTTTTCTTACTTCGCCCTTACATTCTGGGCAGGTTGTTAGTGAAGCTTCGGAGAAAGATTGAAAAACCTCAAACTGATGTCCACAGTCAGCGCATGCATATTGATAAGTAGGCATCTGACTATTCCTCTTCCTTTATCTGTCCCCGCTAGTTATTTATACCCGCTAGGGGGTAGATACCAAGTGTAAAGAAGTGAGAAGATAGATGCGAATTAGAGTGGCGGAAATGGGGCGCATCATGAAAATCAAGCGGATATTTAGCATTGCAATTATTACTTTATTTATTGCTGCCCCTGCTGCAAATGCTAATTCACTCATTGCCACTAATCCCTTGAGTGGAGCCACCGTAACTGTTGCACCGAGTGCAGTAAGTGTTACAGGACAAGTTGTACTAATTGACGGCGGAAATTCAATGGAAGTTACCGATCCTCAAGGTAAGCGAGTCGATGATGGAGTACTTGCAATCGACGGAGCAAGTGCTGTGATTGGTTTGAAAACTCTTAAAGTTGCTGGCGTTTACACCGTTACTTATTCGCTCTTTGCAGAAAATGATGTTCCACTCGAAGGATCATTTAGGTTTACATTTGCTGCACCGAACGTTATTTCAACACCAGAACCAACTCCCGTCGAAAGTACCAGCCCAAAAACTGAAGTAAGCAATTGGGGAACAAATGCTTTTGTTATCGGGATGCTAGTCGTAGCGTTGTTTGTACTAGTTCTTCTCTCTTTGTATGCGAGAAAGTTATTTAGAGAGCGATGATTTCTGCGCTGGTTACAGCCAGTAAATTTTTTGCAGTTGTTTCTAGTTTTGTCACAATTGGAGCTTTGCTTGCACTGGCTTTTTTGGTTTTGGATAAGTCAGGAAAGTTTTCAACAAGTGGATTAAAAATTCGATCAGTCATCTCAATTTCTTCATTTGCTTGGTTCGTGAGCAGTCTGCTTAATATTTTTTTTACGCTTGCAAACATCTTAAATTTGCCTTTGACCGGTGCCTTAGATCCCACAGTTTTTCAATCATTTGTACTTCAAATTTCTTTAGGTCAATACTTATTTTTTCAAACAGTGGTGGCGCTCTTTGTCGCAATATCTTCGCGACGTGTGCCGTCAACGGGCTATACCGCCATTCTGCTACTCATTTCACTTATTGCAATTGCTGCTCCAATTTTTCAAAGCCACTCCGCATCGAGTGGTTCACATGCACTGGCAATCGGCTCCTTATTTATTCACGTTATTGCACTCTCATTGTGGGTTGGAGGAGTAATAGCGATTGCTTTACTAAACGAAGAAGATCGTAAAGTCTCGTTACCTCGTTTTAGTCAGATTGCCCTATGGGCAGCAATTGCAGTTGTAATTAGCGGAGTGCTTAATGCCTCTGCTCGACTCAATTTTGCAGCGGCCTGGTCAACTAGTTATGCATACGTTGTCATTCTTAAAGTTGCCTTAACCTTGGTGTTGCTCTTCTTCGGCTATAAACACAGAAATTATTTAGCAGCAAAACCTTCAGTTAATTGGAAGGCAATGACACGCTTGATTTCAGTAGAAGCCGGAATCATGATTTTTGTAACAGCTCTAGGTTCGTGGCTTTCATCGAATCAACCTCCAGCGCGCGGTGGCGAAGAACCATTTAATGCTGCACTTGCTGTGGCTGGAATAAAAATGCCTGAAGCTCCAACACTAAGGCGAATTCTTTTTGAATATGATCCAGATATTTTGATGATTGGTTTACTTATTGTTGCAGTTGCTTTATATATCCAGGGCGTGGTTGTTCTAACTCGCCGTGGAGACAAATGGCCTGTCGGTCGGACAATTTCATTTGCTTTGGGAATTTCAGCAATTGATTTTGCAACGAGTGGCGGTCTTGGCGTGTATGCACACTTTGCTTTCTCTTGGCACATGGTTGCTCACATGGTTTTGGGAATGATTGCACCAATCGCAATCGTTTTAGGTGCACCAATTACCTTGGCGCTACGCACATTGCCTCAGTCCCGTGATGGACAAGAATTAGGAGTGCGAGGGCTACTAATTTCTGGTTTGCACTCTCGTTATTCACGGATACTTACAAATCCGGTTGTCGCCTTGGCAATCTTTGACGGATCACTTTTCGCACTTTATTTCACTTCCTTGTTTGGCGGAATGATGCAGAGCCATCAAGGGCATTTGTTTATGAATATTCACTTTATTCTTGCAGGGATACTCTTTTTCCATGTAATCGTTGGCGTGGATCCAAACCCAAGGAAAGTTCCGCATCTCGTAAGAATCGTGATTCTCTTTGCTGCAATGAGTATTCATGCATTCTTCTCCGTGGCATTAATGTCAACGACTACATTGATTGACGGTGGATATTTTGAATCACTACAACGTCCGTGGGCATTAGATTTACTTGCTGATCAACAAAGCGGTGGCGCTATTGGCTGGGCTATGGGTGAAATTCCTATTCTTATTGCTCTCATTGCTACCTTCATCCAGTGGATGCGTGATGATTCACATGAAGCAAAACGCATTGACCGCAATACAGCTCGCTTGGCAGCACTTGGCCAACCAGATGAACTTGCGCAGTACAACTTGTATCTGAGTAATTTGAATAAGAAAGATGGAGAGGCAAAGCAGTAATGGATGCGCTTTTTTCATTGCCAAGAGAATACGAAGAACTACGTCAAAGTGTTCGCTCGCTTGCTCATAAGGAAATTGCGCCACACGCAAAAGCTGTTGATGAAGATCATCGTTTTCCAATTGAAGCTGCACACGCACTTGCAAAAGCTGGTTTATCTGCAGCACACGTTCCGACAGAATTTGGCGGCGACGGTGCAGATGCGCTTGCTGTCGTTTTAATTATTGAAGAAGTCGCTAGAGCCTGTGCATCATCTTCACTTATTCCGGCAGTAAATAAATTAGGTTCATTGCCACTAATTCTTGGTGGAAATGAAGAGCAGAAGAAACGTTGGCTCACACCACTGGCGCAAGGAAAAGGTTTTTCATATTGTTTGTCAGAATCTGAAGCAGGCTCTGACGCTGCATCACTTCGCACAAAAGCAACAAAGAATGGCGATAAATGGATTATCAATGGAAATAAAAAATGGATTTCAAATGCAGAGGTATCAGATTTTTACACAGTCATTGCCCAGACGGACCCTTCGCTTGGTTCAAAAGGAATCACAGCCTTCATAGTCGAGAAAACTGACTCTGGTGTTTCATTTGGGGCACCAGAGAAAAAAATGGGATTTAGAGGTTTACCGACTCGAGAAGTTTATTTCGACAACGTAGAAATATCTGATGATCGTCGGATTGGCGAAGTTGGCAATGGATTTACCCTTGCTATGGATACCTTGGATCACACGAGAATTACAATCGCTGCGCAGGCAATTGGTATTGCACAAGGCGCACTAGATATTGCAACTTCTTATTCCCATGAACGCAAGCAATTTAATAAACCAATCTTTGATTTTCAAGGCATTCAATTCATGTTGGCGGATATGGCGATGAACATCGAAGCGGCTCGTCAATTGACGTATGCGGCCGCGGTAAAGAGCGAAAATGGCGAAAAAGATTTGAAGTTCTTCTCGGCATCAAGCAAGTGTTTTGCCAGCGACGTAGCCATGAAGGTAACTCAAGATGCAGTTCAGATTCTTGGTGGCTATGGATATGTTTCAGATTATCCAGTGGAACGAATGATGCGAGATGCAAAATTGACCCAAATTTATGAGGGTACAAATCAGGTACAAAGAATTGTGATTGCTCGCAACTTACCTAGCCGTTAATTTTTTTAAATCGCACTATTAAATCTGGTGTGGCAGCAGCATCTACGGCTATGTCATGAGATTCGCGAGGCAAAATCTCACTGGTAACTTCACCTGAATGAACGAGGGCAATTTTCCATCCAGACATCATCGGAAGTGCTCGATCGTAATATCCACCACCTTGACCGAGACGATAGCCATCTCGATCAATTCGAAGTGCCGGAACAATCACAACATCGATTGCGGGCAGAATTGAAACAACTTCACCGACTGGTTCTAGAATTTTCTTCTTCTCTACAAGTTTGTTCGAGTCTCCATCCCAATATATCCAATCGATATGGTCTTTATTCACGCGCGGCAGCAGAAGTGTTTTCCCTGATTTTATTAGCGCGCGATTTAGTTCGATGGTATTTGGTTCGTAACCATAAGAAATATAGCTGGCAATAATTGTGGCCTGCATTACTTCAGGAGTCGCAAGAATATTTGAATAAACCGCAGAGACAAAAGCCTCTCGCCTTTCACGACGATACCGTTCACGCATATGTGCTTTATCTTGCATCTCAAATCCCCTAGAAATCTAGTTACAACAAGTATGGTGTGATTATGGCAGAGCAGATGCGCGTAGATGAGTTTCTCAGTTCATTACTTGGAATTTGTCACCCGCTTGAGCCACTTGATTTACCTCTGTTGGATGCGCACGGTGCAACACTGTCAGAAGATATTTATGCAGGTGAAAGATTAGTTTTACACGCCAATAGCCGGATTCGTTCAACACAAATTGGCTTAGCAGCATCGATCGGGCTAGATCACCTGCCGACTCGGCCTCATCCTCGGGTTGTAATTTTGTCAGCAGGTCCCGATTTAGTTGAACCAGGGCAATCACTGAAAGCTGATGAAGAGTTCGAAACTAATTCTTGGTTACTCACAACTGCTGTTCGCGAAGTTGGAGCAATTGGATATCGCGTCCACTCGATTCCAGATAATGAAGAAGAACTAGTGGCAGTTATTGAAGATCAATTAGTTAGAGCAGATCTCATTGTTATTAGTGGAGAACGTAATGATGATTCATTTGATCTCATCACTCGTACCCTTCAAAAAATGGGAGAAATTACAACTCTTGATCTTGCGATTGAAAATAGCGGGCGACATAATTTTGGTCAGATTGGCCCAGACAAAACTCCGGTGGTCACACTGCCGGGGGATCCCATCAACGCGTACATTTCATTTGAACTTTTCGTGCGACCAATGATTCGCACGATGCTTGGTGCTTCGACAATCCATCGTCCTTCAGTGAAAGCAAAACTTGAGAAAGCAATCACCTCTACTCCCGGTGCTCGTTCCTATGTCCGCGCGATACTTTCTGAAGACGCCACTTCTGTTCGAGCCCTTGAAGTCCAAGATGAAATTTCAACACTTTCAGATGCGAATTCTTTTATTGCACTAAGTGAAAAAGATGAAAAAATCGCCGCTGGTGCTTCTGTAAATGTTGTAGTCCTTGAGCGGCGATATATTTAAATGCGCGAACATTCCTGGCCGATAACACTTCGCGGTACAGAAATTTACTTAAAGCCGCTTCGAATGCGGGATAGAAAAAAGTGGCTGCATGTACGCGCCGAAAATCGTGAATGGCTATCTCCTTGGGAAGCAACGCTTCCTATCGTTCCGGGAAGCGATGAAGAGTCCTTACGAAAGGAACTTCCGTCCTATTTCCGATTGGTTCGAACACTTAATCGTGAATCACGAGATTGTCGGTCGATTTCTTTTGCAATATGGCATGAAAATAATTTAATCGGACAGATTTCAATGGGCGGCATAATTCTTGGCGCATTGCGTGGTGCGCATATTGGCTATTGGATAGCCCGTTCATACGCAGGGCGTGGATACACAACGCAAGCCGTTAATTTGTTGACCGAATATGGCTTTTCAGTCCTAGCGCTTCATCGGATTGAAATAAATCTTCGACCTGAAAACGCGGCTTCTCGTCGAGTGGCCGAAAAGGCAGGATATGTATTGGAAGGTGAACGCCCTAGGTATTTACATATTGATGGAGATTGGCGAGATCATCTTTCATTTGTAAAAGAGAACCCATTAGTTAAATAAAAAAAGCAGAGCGAAATCGGTGCTTAAATACCCGATAGGTCCGAATTCTCCCTCTATCTTTATACATCATGGCTTCGGGACTCATCTATGTAGCAATCATCGGGATGTGGGTTGCCTACTTTTTGCCACGATGGGTTCACGACAGAAATGAATTCTCAGGAAAATCTATTGAACGCTATAAAAGTGCACTTCGTGTTGTAGCTAATAGTTCACCAGGCGGAAGTTCTGGTTCAGGAGTTATTCATACGGATCTAGATCATGAAGCAAAAGTTGCACAACGATTAATGCAGAGAAGAATTATTTTTTTAATCCTAATCATTTCACTCCTTACAACAATTGTTGGTGGTCTCATGAATACTATGAAAATTACTTTCGCACTCGTTCCGCTTACAGGAATAATCATTTACATTGCGCACGTGCGACGACAAACGATTAGCGAAAAGCTTTATTCGCGTCGAATAAAGAACTTACAAAAGAGTCAATCTGGTACATCTAGTACAAATCTCTCCGACGTAGTTCAGCACACAGCGCAAAAAGATCATTGGATTCCACTTTCAGAACGTGAATTATCTGGTGTTGTAATTTTGCCAAAAGGATCTGCCGAAAATCGCGGAGCATGGCAACCTAATCAAATTCCAGTACCAACATATGTAAATGCACCTAAAGCTGTGACACCTCCTAGAACTATTGACTTAACGATTCCTGGTCAATGGAGTGATGAGCAAGAGAGCCTGGCACGCGAAGCACTTGCAGCGGCTACTCCTTCACGTGATCAAGTATTCGATCAAGACTTAGCTGATGAAGCAGTTGAAAAACTTAATCGCTCACGCGCATCTAACGAATAATTTATATCCAAGATGAAAGCCACATTCGCATATTCCATTGCGTATATGTGATTACCTCCCCTAAATAAATCGGCAAAAAGTAAACAAAATTCAGGAAAACAACGGCAACAAATCCAAGAATAATTACTTGGGCATTGGCCGGATTTTTGCTTTTATCTATAAATAGTTTTGCGCAGTAAACTATGGCCAATACTAAAAATGGTTCAAATACCACGGCATAAAAACTAAAAACTGTTCGCTTTTGAAAGAAAAACCAGGGCAGATATCCCGCGATTATTCCGAGCACAATAAAACTCAATTTGCTATCTACGTTTCGATGATAAAACTGCCACCACCACAATCCAACAAGGAGAATCACTGCAATCGTTGCACTCCACCAAAGAACAGGAGTTCCCAGTGCTAAAACTTCTTGCGCGCAACTATTGCTGCCACAACCTTGCGGGGATTCGTAAAAAAAAGATGTTGGCCTTCTCATGATTAGCCATCCCCATGGATTAGCTTGGTAAGAATGTTTTGTAACTAATGATGTATGAAAGTCCAACATTTGCTTGTGATAGTAAATCAGAGAGCTAATCGGATTGGATGCATAAGTTCGATCCCAACCACGATTGCTTGCAAACCAACCAACCCATGAAGCTAGGTAGACTCCTAGTGGCAGAAATCCAAATTGTAGAATTCGAATTCTCAAGGTAGTCAGCGAATCTTTAAGATTTCTTTCTTGAAGTAATCTGTAAATGCTCACAAAACCAAAGAGAGCAATAAAGTAAAGCGCACTCCATTTAGTCGCAAGTGCAAGTCCGAAGAATAAACCTACATACCAATACTGTTGCCTGAACCAGAAATATGTGGCAACTAATATAAAAAGTGTAAGAAAAAGATCGAGCAATGCGGTTCGGGAGTGAACTAGAAGCAATCCGTCACATGCCATCAGCGCTGCTGTAACTGCGGTCAAAAAAGGCGAATAAAAAAGCTCATGTGCCAATCGAGCGGCGATAAGAATGATCAACGTTCCTGCGATAGCGGCGGTAATTCTCCACCCAAATTCATTATCTCCAAATATTTTTATACCGAGTGCGATGCACCATTTTCCGATTGGTGGATGCACAACAAATTCGGGTTTAGACCCAGCAACTTCTACTCCGTACTTTAGGAAATCACGGGCACCATCAACGTAGTAAACCTCATCAAAAACAAAGCCTTTCGGTGTACCAAGATTTATTACGCGCAAGAAAAAAGAAACAATGGCGATAAGGATTGGTGCAACGCTTGCGATCACAGAGATAGCGTATCTGAGCAGAATTACTGAGATGATTACGCCATGACTCTCATCTTGGCTGCGACTCCTCTTGGTAATCCCAAAGATGCTTCAGCACGCCTCATGGATGTAATAGCCACTGCCGATGTAATAGCCGCAGAAGATTCACGTCGCTTCCATCGATTAGCATCAGATCTAGGGGTTACGTTTGTAGGCAAAGTAATTTCTTTTTTTGATGGAAATGAAGAAGAACGTACTCAAGAAATATTGGAATATCTTCGCGTTGGCAAAATTGTCCTAGTAGTCAGTGATGCTGGAATGCCAACAATTAGTGATCCTGGATTTAGATTAGCTCGAGATGCGTCCGCAGAAAATATTGCAGTTCAAGTTTTGCCAGGGCCATCTGCTGTAACAATGGCTGTTGCTTTATCTGGATTGCCAACTGATCGTTTTGCATTTGATGGCTTCCCACCACGAACGTCCGGTGCCCGAAAAAAGTTTTATGAATCCTTGCGATTTGATGAGCGCACACTTGTGTTTTTTGAAGCGCCTCATCGCCTAGAAGGTTCTCTTGCCGACGCAGTTGCATCCTTTGGATCTGATCGCAAAGCAGCAATCTGTCGCGAAATGACTAAACATTATGAACAAACAATCCGTGGAGATTTGGCACATCTTCTGGATTGGAGTCAGAAGAATGAAGTTCTTGGTGAAATTACATTAGTAATTGCTGGTGCCGAAGTGGACGCAAAATCTGTAACTACGGATGCAATGGTTTTACGAGTTCAAGAATTTGAATCTGCTGGCATGGACCGCAAGGCTGCGATTGCGGCGGTGGCCGAAGAATTCTCACTTCCAAAGCGTTCGGTTTATGCCGCCGTTGTAGATGCTAATAAGATAGGTAAATGAGCGAAGTGAGCAATAAATCCTTTTATCTCACCACGCCTATTTACTATGTAAATGATGCTCCCCATATTGGTCATGCATACACAACTGTTGCTGGCGATGTACTTACGCGCTGGCATCGTCAACGTGGTGAATCAGTATGGTTTCTTACCGGAACAGATGAGCACGGACAAAAAGTTATGCGAACCGCCGAACAAAACAACGTTGCACCACAAGCATGGGTAGATCGCTTAGTTGCAGATGCATGGAAGCCAAATTGGGAAGCACTTAACATTGCAAATGATGATTTTATTCGGACAACAGAAAAAAGACATACGGAGCGTGTACAAAAATTCCTCCAAGGATTAAAAGATTCAGGACATATTTACTCTGGAAAATACGAAGGTCCATATTGCGTTGGGTGCGAAGAATTTAAGTTACCTGGTGATTTGATTGAAGCAGATGGTGAAAAACTCTGCCCAATTCATAGCAAGCCAATCGAGCTTGTTAATGAAGAGAATTGGTTTTTTAAACTATCTGATTTTGCTCAACCGCTCATTGATCACTACAAGAAAAATCCAGAAGCTTGCCAACCAGAAAGTGCGCGCAATGAAGTGCTCTCCTTTCTTGAAGGTGGCGTTTCAGATCTATCAATCTCGAGATCAACATTTGATTGGGGCATTCCGGTTCCGTGGGATACCAAACAAGTTGTTTATGTCTGGTTTGATGCACTATTAAATTATGCAACTGCAGTTGGTTTAACAGATGCGCCAGATTCTGAAGGCGGCAAAAAGTTTGCGCAAACTTGGCCTGCAGATGTTCACCTTGTGGGTAAAGACATTCTGCGTTTTCACGCAGTTATTTGGCCAGCGATGTTAATGGCAGCAGGTGTAGCAATTCCAAAGAAAGTTTTTGCACACGGATGGTTACTCGTCGGCGGCGAAAAGATGAGTAAGAGCAAGCTTACCGGAATTGCTCCAAGTGATATTACAGATCACTTTGGCGTTGATGCTTTTAGATATTACTTCTTGCGTGCAATCCCATTTGGATCAGATGGATCATTTTCATGGGAAGACATGAGTGCTAGATATACCAGCGAATTGGCGAATGACTTTGGAAATTTAGCATCACGCCTAGCTGCAATGATTGAAAAATATTGTGATGGAATTCTTCCAAAAGTTGCACATGACAAAGGACTCGAAGATGCGCTTTCGAGCACAGCATCAAAAGCTGATGAGGCCATGTGCGCTCTTGATTTCCAAGGTGGCATTAATGCAATTATGGATTTCTGCAAAAGAGTAAATGGCTACGTAACAGAAAAAGAGCCGTGGATTCTTGCAAAAGATCCAGCAAATAAAGTCGCACTCGAAGAAGTTCTCTACAACACGGCAGAATCTTTACGAGCTCTCGCAGTTCTACTCAATTCCGTAATGCCTGCAACGTGCGAAATACTCTGGCAGAGTCTTGGTGCACACGATGTACTCGGAACGCTTGCCTCTCAAAAAATTTCATCTGTCGCAATATGGGGACAACTACCACCGGGTGCTCGTGTAACTAAGACTCCAGTTTTGTTTCCACGTCTTGAATCAGCTGAGTAATACCTGTGGCAGATCGTCATAATCGCGACCTTGATCGCATTCCAGCACCACAGCCCGAACCCCTTACCGTTGCAACTGTTGATTCACATGCTCATCTAGAAATAGTTACTAACGCTGCTCCAGATTCAGAAGAAGTGCGCAAAGTTTTAGATAATGCTCGCGCGGCCGGAATTGATCGAGTAGTTCAAGTGGGATATTCGGCAGAGCAATCACAATGGTGTGTAGATGCCGCCGAGCATTGGAAAGGCAGAGTTCTTGCTGCAGTGGCTTTGCATCCGAATGAAGCACCAGTAGTTGATGATCTCGAGCATGATTGGTCAATCATTGCAAAACTCGCAGAGCATCCTCGTGTGAGAGCAATTGGCGAAACTGGTTTAGATTATTTTCGTACTCCACCTGAGTTGCGCAAGAGACAACAAGAGTCATTTAAATGGCATATTGAGTTAGCTAAGAAACATAACAAAGCTTTAGTGATTCATGATCGCGATTCACACGATGATGTTCTTTCCGTTTTACTTGAAGTAGGAGCCCCCGAGAAAACAATTTTTCACTGCTTTTCTGGTGACCTAGCGATGGCAAAAATCTGCGTAGACCGGGGCTATATTCTTTCTTTTGCGGGCACATTAACTTTTAAGAACGCACCGCAATTACGAGAAGCAGTCAAAATTGTTCCGAACGAGCAGTTGCTCGTAGAAACAGATTCACCGTTTCTTGCTCCCACTCCGCACCGTGGCGCTCTTAATACGCCTGCTCAAATCGCAAATATTGTCAGAGCAATGGCAGATGAAAGAGATGTCAGTGATGCTGAACTTGCTACAACTCTTAGCAATAATGCCGAGCGTATTTTTGGATCCTTTGTATGACCTTGCTAGGTGCAGCAGAAATCCGCGAGCTGGCGCAGGAGCTCGGCCTTAAACCCGCTAAATCACTAGGGCAAAATTTTGTTATAGATGGCAATGTGTGTAAAAAAATTGTTCGAATTGCTGGCGTAACCAGTTCTGATGTCGCGCTAGAAATCGGTCCTGGTTTGGGCTCACTGACACTGGCCTTACTCGAGGAAGCGCGATCAGTTATTGCTGTTGAAATTGATGAGCGTTTGGCAACAAGATTGCCACAGACTCTTCAAACTCATAACCAAAGTTCAGCAACTTTCACCGTTATTCATCAAGATGCTTTACACCTTAAAACATTGCCAGAGTCACCAACCGTGCTGGTCGCTAATTTGCCCTATAACGTTTCGGTCCCAGTGCTACTTCACTTTTTGGAAAAGTTTCCAACACTTAAATCTGGTGTTGTCATGGTGCAGGCAGAAGTTGCAGATCGCTTGGCAGCAAAACCAGGTTCGAAAGAATATGGAATTCCATCTGTAAAAGCTGCATGGTGGGCCGATCTCAGCGGTGCAGGTTCGATTTCACGTTCAGTTTTTTGGCCGATACCAGGAGTTGATTCAAAACTTGTTTCATTCACGCGTCATCAACCATTAGGAGATGAAGATTTTCGCAAAAAAGTTTTCACTCTCATTGATGCCGCTTTTGCACAACGTAGAAAAATGTTGCGTTCGGCACTTTCAAGTATTTACGGCTCTTCAGGAGCAGCTGAAAAAGTGCTAATCGAAGCCGGAATCGATCCGACACTTCGAGGCGAATCCCTCTTAGTTCATGATTTTTGCACAATTGCACGAATAGGGTTTTAACGTGCCAATTAGATCTGTAACCGTGCGAGTGCCTGCAAAAGTAAATTTGCAACTTTCGGTTGGCCCACGAGAATCTGATGGATATCACCAACTCGTAACCGTGTTCCAAGCGATCTCAATTTTTGATGAAGTCACAATCAAAATTGCTGAACAGGGTTCTGGAATTAACCTCACTGTGTCTGGCGATCAGGTTCATGGCGTTCCAACGGATGCTTCAAATCTAGTTGTAGAAGCCGCCGAGTTAATAGCCAGTAAATTTGAAATTGATATCGATGCTCACATAGAACTGAAAAAATCTATCCCGGTTGCAGGTGGCATGGCTGGTGGAAGTGCCGATGCAGCTGCGGCAATAGTTGCCATTGATGAGTTATACAACTTAGAAATGACTCGCGAAGAGATGCACGAAATAGCATCACAGTTAGGTAGTGATGTTCCATTTTTACTTAGTGGCGGAACTGCTATTGGACAAGGCAGGGGAGACCAACTCACTGCAGCACTTTCACGCGGTACGTATCACTGGGTTTTAGCACTATCTAGCGTTGGGCTTTCAACTCCTGCGGTTTACAACGAGTGCGATCGATTACGTCAAGGATCAGATATTAGTGGGCCACAAATTAGTGATGCATTAATGCAAGCGCTATTAGCTGCAGATCCAAAAACAGTAGGAAACTTATTGGTTAATGATTTGCAGCCAGCGGCGTGTTCACTTCGACCAGCACTTCGATTAATTCTTGATGTCGGTCAAGAATACGGTGCACTTGGCGCAATAGTTTCTGGGTCAGGACCAACTGTTGCATTCTTAGTCTCTGATGAAGAACATGGTTTGGATTTAGCTGTTGCACTGAGCGCATCCGGTGTTGTTGGAAGTGTCACGCGAGCATTTGGCCCAGTTCATGGCGCCAAAGTTATTGAGTCACATTAAATTTCATCTTCAAATTGCGAAGCAATAATGCTGAGCAATCGAGCAAGCTCTTTCTTTTCATCACTAGATAACGGCGCCAAGAAATTTCTTTCGCGTCCTAAGAGTGATTCCATGGCAGCATCAACAGCGCGGACTCCAGCTTTTGTCAGAGTTACTAATGAGCCACGACCATCACTGGGATCTTGTTCTCTAGTAATAAGTTCGAGTTCTTCAAGTCGATCTAAACGATTTGTCATAGTTCCACTTGTCACGAGTGTCTCCTGCATTAATTGACTTGGAGATAATTGAAATGGCGCACCCGCACGACGAAGAGATGCTAAAACATCAAAACCCCAAGTTTCTAAATCTGCGAATGCATTGCGTCTTTCAATATCTAAGTGACGCGAAATTCGTGTGATGCGGCTGAGGACTCCAAGTGGTGACAAATCCAGATCCGGGCGCTGTGCCTTCCATGCGGCGATGAGGCGGTCTACTTCATCACGCATTTTCGCCTCACTTTCTAAAAGTATTTTTTAAATTTCTCGCGTAAGGCAACTTTAGTGGTCGAAAGTACTGGTGCGGATAAGGGAGAATATGGGTTCCGCCATTGTGTAGTGGCTAGCACATGGGCCTTTGAAGCCCAGGGTCCAGGATCGATAC
>CAFBMS010000008.1_pt1 | contig 23412 bp, 25 predicted proteins | sample 7269031 | NCBI WGS metagenome assembly CAFBMS01 (sample SAMEA6814072, study PRJEB35770) | uncultured Candidatus Planktophila sp. | biome: Freshwater; feature: Freshwater reservoir; material: water | place: Czech Republic | collected 2017-05-23 | depth 30m m
ATGCAGGGCGGTGCAGTGCGCGAGCTAATCCAGCTGTGAATTCTTGATTTGTAACAGGGTTCGGAGAAGTTAAATTTACAGGTCCTTGGATTTTGCTTTCTAGAGCAAATGTAATTGCACGAATTTGATCATGCAAAGTAATCCACGACCACCATTGCTTTCCGTTTCCCAATTTTCCACCGAAACCAAATCTAAATAGAGGAAGCATGCGTCCCAGTGCACCGCCAGTTGGATCGAGTACCAGGCCGGTGCGAAGTTTTACTGTGCGCACATCTTGGACTAGATCAGCTGCGCCTTCCCATTCTCGGCATACTGCAGCCAAAAAATCTTCGCCAGCTCGATCTGTTTCGATCACGGCGCGATTACCAGTTTCGCCATACCAACCAATTGCACTTGCGCTAATAAAAACCGATGGCTTAACAGTATTTACTGCATTGGCAATTGTAGTTGTTCCAAGCAATCTGGAATTAAGAATTTCGCTTTTGTACTTCTTAGTCCAGCGCTTATCTCCGACTCCGGCACCAGCTAAATGAATAACCGCATCTACTCCAGTAAGTGCCTCTAAATCCACTGTACCTGCTTGTGGATCCCAGGTAATTTCATCTGCCGCGCGACTTGGCCTACGAACTAATTTTTGAACTGTGTAACCCTCAGATTTTAGATGACCGACAAGTGCGGTTCCGATCATTCCGGATGCTCCGGTGATTGCAACTCGTTGCATCGTTGGCATCAGAGACCAAGATCCGATTCAAAAGCACCGTGTTCCAGACGCTCTTTAAGAGTTACTAAGAATCGAGCAGCATCTGCTCCGTCAACGACGCGATGATCATATGAAAGTCCTAAATAAACCATTGCACGGATCGCAATTGTTTCACCACCATCTTCACCGCGAACGACCATTGGTCGCTTCACAACTGCACCTAAGCCAAGAATTGCAACCTGTGGTTGGTTAATAATCGGAGTATCAAAAAGCGCGCCACGGCTTCCGGTATTTGTTAGCGTAAATGTTCCGCCACCTAATTCATCTGGAGTAACTTTATTATCTCGAGTTCGTGCTGCTAGATCAGAAATTTTGCGAGCAATTCCGCCCATGTTTAAATCTCCGGCGTTGTGAATTACTGGTACTAATAATCCACGTTCAGTATCTACGGCAATTCCAAGGTGTTCAGCGCCGTGGTAGGTAATTTGATCACCTTCGACAGATGAATTTAATACGGGATGAACTTTGAGCGCCTCACATACTGCCACGGCAAAAAATGGAAGGAATGAAAGTTTCACACCTTCTCGTGCTTCAAAAGATGCCTTGGCACTATCGCGTAGGCGAGAAATTTTTGTTACATCTACTTCGATAACTGTTGTGAGCTGCGCGCTTACTTGTAAAGACTCAACCATTCGGGCGGCTATGACTTTGCGCAGACGCGACATTGTCACTGTTGTTCCGCGCAATGGTGATGTCACAACTGTCGGTGATTTTGCAGCAACAGTGGTCGTAGCGGATTGCGCAACTGGAGCACTCTGAGACACAGATGGTTTTGCAGCAGCCTGAACATCTTCTTTACGAATACGGCCACCAACACCACTGCCCTGAAGAGTTGAAAGATTGACGCCGAGTTCGGAAGCTAATTTTCTAACAATTGGTGTTACATAAGCATCGGCATTTGGCGCAACCGTTGCAGGGGGAATAATCGCAGGTGCAGAAATAACAGGGGGCGCTGCAACAACTGGCGCTGCAACAACTGGCGCTGCAACAACTGGCGCTGCAACAACTGGCGCTGCAACAACTGCACCATTAGAAGCACCTATTAATCCTAGACGTGCACCAACTGGAACAGTTGAATCAACTGAGACGTCAATTGCTAAGAGCGTTCCAGCAACTGGTGATGGAATCTCTGTGTCAACTTTGTCAGTTGAAACTTCTAGCAACGCTTCATCCATCGCAACTGCGTCACCAACATTTTTTAACCAACGTGTAACAGTACCTTCGCTGACGCTTTCACCAAGAGCTGGCATCGTAATAATGGTTCCAGCAGAGTTTGATGCAACTGGCGCGACGGGGGCAGGTGTCGCAACTGGTGCAACTGGAGCTGGTGTCGCTACAGGTGCTGGTGTCGCAACTGGAGCTGGTGTTGCAACAGGTGCAACAGGTGCTGCTGCACCGTCTGCGATAACTGCAAGTTCGGCTCCAACTGCGACAGTTTGATCTACGCCGACAATAATTTTTTGAAGTGTTCCCGCAACAGGTGAAGGAATTTCTGTATCAACTTTATCTGTTGATACTTCTAGCAATGGTTCGTCAACAGCAACCTGGTCGCCTTCTGCTTTTAGCCAACGTGTAACTGTTCCCTCTGTCACGCTCTCGCCAAGGGCAGGCATCGTTAGTGAAAATGTCATAGTTTTCTCCCTAAATTATCCGTGAGCATGAAGCGGTTTACCGGCCAGTGCCATGTGTGCTTCTCCCATGGCTTCTGAAAGAGTTGGGTGTGCATGAATAAGAGGAGCAACATCGTCTGCACTTGCTTCCCAATTAAAAATTAGTTGTGCTTCGGCTAGAAGTTCTCCGACGCGAGAACCAACCATATGAATTCCAAGTACAGGTCCGTTCTTGGCAGAAACCAATTTCACAGATCCTGCTGTGCGCAAAATTTGAGCTTTACCATTACCAGCTAAGTCATAATTTAATTCAACAACATCGTAACCGCGCTCTTTTGCAATTGCTGTCGTCAAGCCAACGGATGCAACTTCTGGTTCAGAGTATGTAACCCGTGGAACACCATCGTAATTAATTGCTTTTGGATTAAGGCCTGCAATCTCTTCCGCAACCAGAATTCCTTCACCGAACCCCACATGAGCAAGCTGAAGAGTCGGAATTAAATCACCGACCGCCCAAATTCCAGCAACATTTGTGCGGCACTTATCATCGACTAATACATAACCGCGATCCATAGCGATTCCTTGTTCTTCGTATCCTAGATTTGCAGATACAGGTCCTCTTCCGACACTGACGAGGAGAACATCTGCCGTGAAAGTTTTTCCATCTTCGAGAGTCACGGTTACAGTTTCGCCATTAATCGCAGCGGACTTGAAGCGAACACCAAGTTCAAAATTAATCCCGCGTTTTCTAAATGCGCGTTCGAGTTGCTTGCTAGATGACTCATCTTCAAGTGCAACCAGGTGAGATAGACCTTCAATAATTGTTACTTCTGCTCCAAAGGATTTCCAAACAGATGCAAACTCGCAGCCGATTACGCCGCCACCTAAAACGATGACACTCTTTGGAACGTACTCCAATTTTGTTGCATGATCGGATGTAATGATCTTCTTGCCATCGATTTCAAGTCCAGGCAGAGTTTTTGCGTACGATCCTGTCGCGAGTACAACATTTTTACCTGTGTATTTTTCGCCATTAACTTCAACGGTGTCTTTAGAAACCAAACGACCGTGACCTTCGATGTACGTAATATTTCTTGATTTTACAAGACCTTGCAACCCTTTGTGAAGTCGAGCGATTACGCCATCCTTATATGAATTAACAGCTGGCATATCCATAGACAAGAATTGCGCGTTCACACCGAAGTGGCTGGCATCGCGTGCGCCATCTGCAATTTCACCTGAGTGCAATAATGCTTTTGTTGGAATACAGCCACGGTGTAAACACGTGCCACCAAGTTTGTCAGCTTCGATCAGTGCTACAGAAAGACCTAGTTGTGCGCTTCGAAGGGCGCATGCATAACCGCCACTTCCACCGCCAAGGATTACTAGATCAAATTGAGCCACTGCGTAAACCTCCCACGATTCTAAAGACGTACTAGGACAACCTTCGCCCTTGTCCTATCTTGCCAGCCTTCGGGCTAGTTACCGAATTATTGAATTTTCGACCAAGCACAGAAGTGTGCGCAGTGCCACACCAGTGCCACCAACTGGGGTGTATCCGTGTGCACCAGATTCGTTGTAGGCGGGACCTGCAATATCTAGGTGCAACCATGGCACTTCTGGCTTAACGAAATCCTTTAAGAATAAACCGGCGACTAACATGCCGCCCATTCGTTCACCGATATTTGCTAAATCTGCAACTGGTGAATCAAGAGATGCGCGCAATTCTTGAGGTAGTGGCATTGGCCAAAATGCTTCGCCACTATCTGTGGCTGCAGTGATTAAACGAGCACTGAAATCTTCATTATTTGTCATGACCGCACTTGTTCGGGTTCCAAGTGCGACCACTTGTGCCCCCGTCAATGTTGCAACATCAATAAGACCATCGAGTGATTTTGTTTCTTGGGCCTTGACAAGAGCATCAGCCAGAATGAGTCGACCTTCTGCATCCGGATTGAGAACTTCTACAGTTTTACCCCCATAAATTGTAATGACATCACTTGGCCGAGTTGCATTTTCGCTAACCATATTTTCAGCCAAGGGTGCCCATGCTTCGATTGATACCGGAAGTTTTAGATTTGCAATGGCAAGAATCGCACCGCATACAGCCGCTGCTCCACTCATGTCAGATTTCATGGCTTCCATACCGGCTGCAGGTTTAAGAGCTAATCCGCCAGTATCAAATGTGATTCCTTTACCCACGAATGCAAATTTACGTAGAGATTTTTTGGGTGTGTATTTAATGTGAAGCAAACGAGGTGGATTTGCCGATCCTTGGCCAACACCAATAATTCCGCCATAGCCGCCACTTTTCAATTGCTTTTCATTGAGAACACTAACTTTAAGTCCAGCAGAAGCGCCGCCCGCTGATTTAACAACAGCCGCAATCTTTTTCGTAAAAGTTTCTGGAGTTAGGTGCGATGGGGGAGTGTTGATTAAATCTCGAACTAAGTGCGTGTACTTTGCGATTATTTGCGCGCGCTTTAGCCCATTCCTTGCTTCAATTTTTTTAGTAAATTTGGAGTGAATCGCGATCTTTGTCAGTGGCAATTTTCGTTCTGATTTTGTTGAGCCGCGGAATTCATCAAAAGCATAGGAGCCAAGTGCTGCACCTTCTGCAATCGCCGAAACTGCTTCAATATTTGCAGTTGGCAAGGCAAATGTTGCTTCATCACTTCCGGCCAAAGCACGTGCAGCTGCTCCCGCGGCACGACGAAGAGTTTCATGGGCATACTCTTTTTGTGTCTGACCCAATCCAGTAAAAACGATTAATTTTGTTCGGGTGCCAGGAATTTTGATAATTTCATCAGATTTACCAGTTGCTCCGAGCTCTTTGAGTTGAGCGAGCAGTGTTCTTGCATCCAGAGTCAGAGAGCCTGATTCAATGCTTAACGCTGATGCTTTATTTGGATTAAATGAAAGCCCGACGACAATTACACCGTTATTCACGGCGCCGTCAGTAAGTGCCAACGAGGACATGGTGCTCCTTCTCAAATTCTGCAAGACGCACAGGTTATCGGTTGTAGGAACTTTTGTAGCAGTGGGAGTAGGTTGTGAATGTGAAAAATTCTCCTCTCCATCAAAAACACGTGGATCTTCAAGCCAAGATGGCAGATTTTGGTGGTTGGTTAATGCCCATTGAATATCCAGCCACTGGCGTTCTCGCAGAACACAGCGCAGTCCGAGAACGTGTAGGACTTTTTGATGTGTCGCACCTAGGCAAAGCCAGCGTAAAAGGTAGCGGTGCTTTAGATTTTCTTAACGCAATTCTTACCAATGACCTCGATCGAATATCTGATGGCATGGCTCAATACACAATGTTGTGTAACGACGATGGTGGCGTTATTGATGACCTTATTGCCTATAGAAATTCATCCGATGATATTTTTCTTGTTCCAAATGCATCGAACACAGCCGATGTTGTTGCAACCCTGGAAGCTAAAAAAGTGCCGGGAATAACGATTACAAACTTACATACAGAATATGCAGTGCTTGCGCTACAAGGTCCAGCAACAGCGCAAGTTTTAGCATCCCTAGGCGTTGAATCCTTAATTGATTACATGAGTTTTACAAAGGTGAAGATTGCGCAATGTGATGTAATTTTGTGCCGTACTGGATATACAGGTGAATTTGGTTTTGAATTATTGCCATTATGGAAAGACGCAGAAAAAGTTTGGGACGCACTTGTTGCCGCAATCGCCGCCTTTGATGGCCTTGTGTGCGGCTTAGGGGCTCGCGATACGTTGAGAACGGAAATGGGATATCCGTTACATGGTCACGAACTTTCCCTTGATATCACTCCAGTGCAAGCACATGCATCATGGGCTGTGGGATGGAAGAAAGAAAATTTTTCAGGAGACGTCGTTCTGCGAAGTGAACGCACGAATGGTCCGCGCAGATTTTTACACGGTTTGAAATCTCTGGATCGGGGTATTCCTCGCGCTGGTATGAAAGTTAAGGATTCAGAGGGCATTGAAGTAGGCATTGTTACTTCTGGAACATTTTCGCCAACATTAAAAAATGGAGTTGCTCTAGCGCTTTTGGATTCTTCGGTATCACTCGGAACAGTTGTAGTGATCGACGTGCGCGGACGCGAATCACAGGCTGAAGTAGTAAATCTGCCCTTTGTTAAGTCCCACGTTAGATAAGCTCTTAAAAAATACTTAAAAACTATCTCCGGATTTTAACTGTGGGTGTGGGGTGCGCAGACGGCGCATTTGAGTTGATCGCAGCCAACCGTAGAGTCCAAGACCTTTGGTCGCTGAATCTGGAAAACGCTTGCGGACTTCGCGCTTAATCTTTCGAGATAGAAAAATTCCATCAACAACAGCTGTTAGGAGTACGACGTACATAAGTGCGATTCCGCCGTACTGCAGGGCAGGTACAGGAAAAACAGAGAGTAACAAAACTACAAAAATGATTGGCAGAAAATATTCACCGATAGATTTTCTTGAATCAACAAGATTTCTTACGAGTTTGCGAGCCGGACCTTTGTCGCGCAGAGGCAGAGCGCTCTCTTCGCCCCGCAAGTAAGCGGCGCGAGACGCGGTTCGAGCCGCACGGGATTGTTCGCGGGCGCGCTTTTTTTCTAACTTAGAAGAAGCAGGAGCGAGGGATGAAACTATTCGTTTTGATTGTGATTCTTTGCGTTTAGGAGTTGGACGACCTTTTTTCGCAGAAGCATCAGAAGAATTAGACATGGACATAACTATAGAGCGAGCATTCTTTCTAAAGCGAGTTTTGCGTACTTAGCCACTTCAGGTGCTACACGAATTTGATTCACAACTCTGCCGCTCACGAGGGATTCCATAGCCCAAACCAAGTGGGGCAGATCGATGCGATTCATTGTGGAGCAATAGCAGATGTCCTTATCCAAGAAATAGATCTCTTTGTCTGGATTATTTTGAGAAATTCGTTGGACCAGATTGAGCTCTGTGCCGATTGCCCACTTTGATCCGGCTGGAGATGATTGAACTATCTGGATTATTTTTTCAGTTGATCCGATCCGATCAGCAGAACTCACAACTTCGTGAGTACATTCGGGATGGACTAAAACTTGCACCCCGGGCACGCGGTTGCGGATTTCGTTGACACTATCAATTGAAAAACGCCCATGAACTGAGCAGTGACCACGCCACAAAATAACTTTGGCGTTCTTGATTTCATCTTCAGTAAGTCCGCCCATGGGTTTCCATGGGTTCCATAAGACACAATCATCGAGAGTGAGTCCTAACGAGAGCACTGCAGTATTTCTTCCTAAATGTTGATCGGGCAAGAATAGAATTTTTTCACCTTGAGTAAATGCCCATTTCATTGCCGCTTCTGCATTCGATGAGGTGCAAATCGTTCCACCATGTTCGCCGGTAAAAGATTTAATAGCTGCAGATGAATTCATATACGTCACCGGAATAACTTTTTCCGCAACACCAATACTTGAAAGTTCATCCCAACATTTATTTACTTGATTGGCAGTGGCCATATCTGCCATTGAGCAACCTGCGGCAAGATCGGGAAGAATTACTCTTTGTTTATCAGAAGTTAGAATGTCGGCACTCTCAGCCATAAAATGAACTCCGCAAAAAATTATATTTTCAACGCTGCTTTGTTTAGCCGCTTCTTCTGCCAATTTAAATGAGTCTCCCGTGATATCGGCAAATTCAATAACTTCATTTCGTTGATAGTGATGGCCTAGAACTAGAACGCTGGATCCGAGTGCTTTGCGAGCAGCTCTGGCGCGAGCAATTAATTCGGGATCACTTGCGGCAGGCAATTGGCCATCGCACGAAACGCCACGTTCACTGGCTAAATCGCTGCCTTTTCCAAGCAGTAGTAAGTCAGTCAGATTCACAGATGCATTCTCTCTCATAATCTGTGTCCATGTCGCGCAGAGTCCAGCAGGTCGCTACGCTTAGCCGGTACTCGAAAGGGAGAAAACATGAGCACAGAGACAAGCACCACAGCAGGCATCCTTCTAACCGATAACGCAGCATCAAAAGTGTCTGCATTGTTAGCACAAGAAGGTCGCGACGATCTTAATCTTCGCGTTGCCGTACAACCTGGTGGTTGCTCTGGCTTGAAATACCAGCTCTATTTCGATGATCGCAATCTTGATGGCGACATTGTTCGCGAATTCGGAGCCGTTAAGGTAATTACAGACAAGATGAGTGATCCTTATCTATCTGGTGCAACTATTGATTTCGTGGACACAATTGAGAAGCAAGGTTTCACAATTGATAATCCAAACGCCCAAGGCTCATGCGCCTGTGGCGATTCTTTTAACTAAGCAATCAGTTAACTAGTATCACGCCATGCGAATTGGTGTAGCTGGCTCTGTCGGTCTTGATCATTTAATGACCTTCTCTGGAAAATTTACTGATTCACTCGTTGCAGGTTCACTTGAAAAAGTTTCACTCTCATTCCTAGTTGATGACCTCGATGTTCGCAGAGGTGGATGCGCGGCCAATATTTGTTTTGGTATGGGAATGCTTGGCTTAAAACCGATTTTGATTGCAGCAGTCGGTAAAGATTGGGCTGATTACGAGGCGTGGCTTTCTCGACACGGCGTAGACACCGGCCACGTATTAATTTCTAAAAATCTTTTTACTGCGCACTTTATGGTGACCACTGATACCGAACTCAATCAAATTGCTTCTTTTTTTCCGGGCGCAATGAGTGAAGCGCGAAATATTGAATTAGCACCGATTATGGAAAAAACTGGCGAACTGGATTTGATAGTAATTTCACCTGATGATCCAGAAGCGATGATGCGCCACAGCGAAGTTGCAAAAACCCGTGGCATTGCAATTGCAGCCGATCCATCTCAACAAATGGCACGTATGGAAGGTCATGAAATTAAGATGCTGATTGACGGTGCCGCATATTTGTTTATGAATGAATACGAACTTGCGCTAGCAATCCAAAAAACTGGTTGGAGCGATGCTGAAATTCTTTCTCGCGTAAAGCATCGCGTCATCACACAAGGGTCAAAAGGCGCACGTATTGAAACAAAGGGTGGCGAGCTAATCAAAATTGCGTGTCCAAAAGAGAGCGCCAAATTAGATCCAACAGGTGTGGGCGATTCATTTCGTTCAGGTTTTATTGCAGGCCTTGCGTGGGGACTTTCTCACGAAAGATGTCTACAACTTGGTGCGATGCTTGCAACGTATGTCATTGAAACTAAAGGCACCCAGGAGTATCGATTCACGCCAGATCAATTTGTTGAGCGGTTTAAGGGTGCCTATGGCGAAAGCGCAGCGAAGGAAATCAGCGCTCACTTAGTTTCGTAACAAGAAAAACACTCTCGGATTTTTTCTCAAACTTGTTTCCAGTCATGCGCGACCATGCTGACAAATCAGGCTCGGTTGCTGGGTCATCTGACAGTAAAGTTACTTCATCACCCTTATTCATTGTTGAGATCTTTTTTCCAAGTTCAATAATGGGTTGAGGACAACGCAATCCACGAGCATCAATTTCAATCATCGGCGTTGACGTTGCACGTTTTTCGACACAGAAGAAATTAATCCATCAATTTCTTCTTGGGTTGTGCCTGGGTGAATAGTGATTCGAATATTTCCATGAGTAAGAACGCCCATGGCAGCCAGTACGTGGCTTGGCTCTAAGTTATCAGCCGTGCAAGCTGAGCCCGAGTCAACGCTGTAGCCATCGTTTTGAATTTCGCGAAGCAACTCTTCACCATTGCAATTCAGGAAAGAAACACTGAGTAAGTGGGGCAGGCTGGAATCCAATTGACCTGCAATGTCTATATCTGCCAATTGCGAAAATGCATTTCTTAGTTGTTCATTAAATTCACGAGCTTGAGTGTTTGCAGACGCTACTTCTGCAGAGAAATTTTCAAGTGCTACAGCGGCTGCGAGAAGCAGAGGTAGCGAAACATCAAAATTTGGATGGGCAGCGTTGAGATGAGGCAGGGGATTGCTCCACTCTGAAGGTTTTTTCAAAACTAAAAACGCAAGTCCTGATGGACCGTACCAAGATTTGCTATCGAAAAGTGCCGTAGAAAATTGATCAATTAGCGGCACGCGAATTCCACTCGTTGTTGCGTCAAGAAAAATGTGATCGGGTTTTACATCATTGATGATCGCCTGACAATCTTGAATCACACCAGTTTCGGCATTAGCTATTTGAAGCGCAAGAACCGATCCCTTGCTTTGAGTTTTTTCAGAATGCAGTTTTCCGGTGAGGTCACTTTTTAGAAGCTGATGAGCAGTTTTTGATGCAATTGCGAACACATCTTTGCGATCTGTGGCTCCATGAATCAAAGATGAAGAACCTCGATTCAGACCCTGAATGCCTACGAAATATCCAAGCGAAGCGGGTGATACAGGCACGATTGAATCAACCTCAATTGATAGAGCAGAGCCTATGGACTCCAGGGCGTTGTTTTTTAATTGACGTGCCCGGGCGCCAGATTGAGAAAGCTTTGCCGGATCTGCCCAACCGTTTTCAAAGGCAGCCTGAAGCACTTCAAAAGCCTTTAGATGAATAGGGCTCTCACTCTGGAAATTTCCTGTGACACGTACCACCGGATGAACGCTACTGGCAGGTGAGCGCGTTTCGGAAATGCACCACTATTCTTAAGCCTATGTCCGCACGTAATAAGCGTTTTTTATCCCTAGCCGGGATTGTCGTGCCAACCGCATTGTTTCTTACCGGTTGTTCTAAGGTATCGGGACTTGGATTTGAAGAAGGAATAACTAGTGTTAACGATCAGTCGCTATCACTGTGGCAAGGAGCTTGGATCGCAGCTGGTGTTGTTGGAGTTATCACTTTTATTCTCATCATTTGGCCAGCGATTTTTCATCGCCTCAAAAAAGATTCTCCTGAATTTCCAAAGCAAACTCAATACAACGTGCCAGTTGAAATTCTTTACACCGTAATCCCGTTCCTAATCGTTGCCGTTCTTTTCGGATACACATTACAAAAGCAAAACGTGATTACAGCAAAAACAACTGGACCTGCACACGAAATTTCTGTTGAAGGAATCCAATGGTCATGGCAATTCGCGTATCCGGAAGCTGGTTCTGGCGCTGTTGTGACCGGTACGCCTGCTCAACCTCCAACCCTGTATCTACCTCAAGGTGAAAAAATTAGATTCACAATTACCTCTAACGATGTCGTACATGGCTTTTGGATTCCAGCTTTTATGATTCAGATACAGAATCTTCCTGGCGTTACCAATCACCTCGAATTTACGGCGAACAAATTGGGTACCTATCCTGGCCGATGCAATATCTTGTGCGGTCGCAACCACACGCAGATGATATTTAGCGTAAAAGTTGTTACCCCATCTGAATACAAGAATTATCTAGAGACCCTGAAGGCGAGCACAGTATGACAACTTACGCAGAACGCCCGGCGCTAAAACTTCCGACAGAAGGCATAAAGCCAACGCGCAAGGGAAACGCATTCGTTAAGTGGGTTACAACTACGGATCACAAACGTATTGGCTACATGTATCTCATCACTACTTTTGCATGGTTCTTAATTGGTGGCTTCTTGGCACTGCTCCTTCGTTCAGAATTAGCTCGCCCAGGGTTGCAATTTTTAAGCAATGAGCAGTACAACCAAATCTTTACAATGCACGGAACGATTATGTTATTGCTCTTTGCAACTCCGCTCTTTGTTGGATTTGCGAACGTAATTATGCCTCTGCAAATTGGCGCAGCAGATGTGGCTTTTCCTCGTTTAAATATGCTTTCTTATTGGCTCTATCTTTTCTCTGGAATTATGGTCTTTGCAGGATTTTTAACTCCGGGCGGCGCCGCATCCTTTGGTTGGACCGCTTACGCTCCACTTTCTAGTTCAACATATTCACCAGGAATTGGCGCGGATCTCTGGATCGTTGGGTTAGCCATCGGTGGTATCGGAACAATTTTGGGCGCTGTAAATTTCATTACAACAATTTTTACAATGCGTGCTCCCGGGATGACGATGTTTCGTATGTCGATTTTTTCTTGGAACGTTTTGCTCACATCCATCCTTGTTTTACTAGCATTTCCTCCTTTGGCCGTAGCTTTCTTAGGACTTGAGTCAGATCGCTTATACGGAACGCACTTATTTGATCCAGCTAATGGCGGAGCAATGCTCTGGCAACATCTGTTCTGGTTCTTTGGACACCCTGAGGTGTACATCTTGGCGCTACCGTTCTTCGGAATTGCAACGGAAATTTTGCCTGTATTTAGTCGCAAGCCAATCTTTGGTTACAAGGGATTAATCGCCGCAACGATTGCAATCGCAGCCTTATCAGTCTCTGTTTGGGCGCACCATATGTTTGCTAGCGGACAAGTGTTGCTTCCGTTCTTCTCGTTTATGACTTTCTTAATTGGTGTTCCTACTGGCGTGAAATTCTTTAACTGGATTGGCACAATGTGGCGCGGCCACGTTACATTTGAAACACCGATGCTCTGGGTTATGGGCTTTCTCGTAACATTCTTATTCGGCGGGCTTACAGGAATTATTTTGGCTTCGCCACCACTTGATTTTGCAGTCTCAGCTTCCTACTTTGTAGTCGCACACTTCCACTATGTTCTCTTTGGAACTGTGGTTTTTGCTATGTTCGCTGGATTCTATTTCTGGTGGCCAAAGATGACAGGCCGTATGCTCAACGAGCGCCTAGGCAAAATCCACTTCTGGACTCTCTTTTTTGGTTTCCACCTAACATTTTTAATCCAGCATTGGCTTGGCATAAAAGGATTCCCTCGTCGTTACGCGGATTACTTGCCAACCGATGGCTTCACATTTATGAACACAGTTTCAACAATCGGTTCATTCCTCTTGGCGCTTTCCATGATTCCATTCTTTGTAAACGTATGGATTACACGTAAAAGTCCACTTGTAGGTGTTGATGATCCATGGGGTTACGGCTCATCTCTTGAATGGGCAACATCGTGTCCGCCACCTCGGCACAACTTCACATCTATGCCGCGCATATCAAGTGAGCGCCCAGCTTTTGATTTACACCACCCACACATCAAAACCGAAGGGCACTAAGTTTTATGAAAACAAATTGGATGCTCTTTGCTGGGTTATCAATATTTTACGTAATTATCACCATTGTTTATTGGCAAGTAGATGGTGAAGCACTTGGTATTACCGGCTTGATGCTATCTGCAGGTCTTGCCGGCATGATTGGTTTCTATGTGTGGTTTACACAAAAACGAATCGGTTCAACACTTCCAGAAGACAATATAACGGCAGAGATTTCCGACGGTGCTGGCGAGTTAGGATTTTTTAGCCCTCATTCATGGTGGCCATTGCCAACTGGATTATCGGCACTGGCAACTGGTTTAGGTTTAATAATCGGTTGGTGGTTCACGTTAATCGCAGTGAGTAGTTTGATTATTTGTGTAATTGGCTGGGTTACCGAGTATGAAAAACCTTTAACTTCTTCAAATCATTAATTAGTAACTTCGCAGTTAAGAAATCATGAAGAAATTTCGTGGGCTTTTACAGGCCTCGCATTTCATACCCACATTAATCGTTACAAGCATCGCTTTCGCTTTTGGAGTGCGTTATTGGTGGGAAGGCCCGGCATACGTAATTGCTTTCACCGTTTTCACAGGACAACTAGTTGTTGGCTGGAGTAATGATCTCTATGACTTTACAGATGACCAACGCCATGGGCGCAGCAATAAACCACTGGTTTCTGGATTAATAACAAAAGCATATTTACGCAAATGGTTGATTTTTATGGTGCCATTTTCTTTTGTGGCAAACCTCTTGGGTCCTTTAGGTTTTAAAGGTGGCTTGCTTTACTGGCTGGGCATTGGATGTGGTGTTGCCTATAACTTCTATTTTAAATTTAATGTACTCTCACCGCTTCCATACGCAGTTGCATTTGCAGTGTTGCCTTCATGTATTGCTATCTCTAAATCAATCACACCACCTCTGTGGATGTGGCTTGGAGGTGCGATTCTGGGTTGCGCAGCACATTTTATTAACGTGATTAAAGACATGGATCAAGACCGCGAGAGCGCTATTAGAGGCTTACCCCAAAGAGTTGGCAAGAGTGGATCCATTGCTACTGCAGCAGCGTTAATTGCTATTGCCGCAATAATAATTTATTAGTGGTGCTCAATCTCCTTGAGATCCTGCACAGAAACCTTAGGCGCTACTTCTGCATTCGCTTGACTCATGCGTGAACGAAGTTTGTTACGTATTGCATCTGTGCGACGTACGCCCGCTTTATCGATTTCAGGCAATTCTAGGGCTCCACTTTGTTCATGAGAAGTAAGTAGCCATTTTTTCTCTGGTGATATCTCTTCATGAACTTCAACAAATTCACCATGAGGCAATCTGACCAAACGACCAGTTTCTTTACCGTGTAATACAAGCTCTCGGTCTGCACGTTGAAGTGAAATACAGATTCGTTTGGTGATAACAAAAGCAATAGGTGGCAACACAAGTATGCCGATGCGGCTAAACCACATGATTTGGTTAATGCTTAAGTGGAATTGCTGAGCGATGATGTCATTTCCGCCATTAATCAGGGCAATCAAAGTGAAAGTTAGTGCCATTGCACCAATTGCTGTTCGATTCGGAACGTTTCGCGGACGATCGAGTAAGTGATGCTCGCGCTTATCTCCGGTTATCCAACTTTCGATAAATGGATACAGAGCTAATCCAGTGAACATGATGCCCGGAACAATTAGACCAGGAATAAGAATGTTCCAAGAAATAGTGTGTCCAAAAGCGTGTGTTTCGAGTGGAGGAGCCATTCGAACTAAACCATCTAGCCAACCCATATACCAATCGGGTTGCGATCCTGCAGAAATCTGCCCGGGCGTATAGGGACCGTATAACCAAATTGGGTTAATAGATGCAACGGCTGCAATAAAAGTTGTGACACCAAAGACAATAAAGAAGAAGCCTCCAGCTTTAGCCATGTACACAGGAAATAGAGGATAACCAACCACATTTTTCTCTGTGCGCCCTGGACCTGGGTACTGGGTATGCTTCTGATACCAGACCAACATTAAGTGCACTGTGATTAACGCTAAGAAAATTCCAGGAAGCAAGAGAACGTGCACTGTGAAAATTCGCGGAATGAAAGCTTCGCCGGGAAATGCTCCGCCGAAAGCAAAGAAAGCTATATAGGTACCGACAACAGGAACGGCTTGAATGATGGCTTCGGCGATTCGGATTCCGGTACCTGATAGCAAGTCATCAGGCAGTGAGTAGCCAAGGAAACCTTCAACAATTCCGAGTGTTAGTAGACCAACGCCGATGATCCAGTTAAATTCGCGTGGCTTGCGGAAAGCACCAGTGAAGTACACACGCAATAAGTGAACAACAATTGCAACCATAAAGAAAAGTGCTGCCCAGTGGTGAATCTGACGCATGAGCAAGCCACCACGAACTTCAAATGAAATGTGCAGAGTAGACGCGTACGCCGCTGACATCTTCAAGCCAGAAAGAGGTTGGTATGCACCTTCATAAACAACTTCGCGCTGCGATGGATCAAACCAGAATGTTAAGAATGTTCCAGAGAGCAACAAAATAATAAATGAGTACAGCGCAATTTCGCCTAGTAAGAATGACCAGTGATCAGGGAAAACCTTATTGAGGTTTTTCTTCATCCAAGCCGCAGCGCCTGTTCGCTCATCTACATAATTAGCAACGTTGCCTGCAATACGTTCACGTGCGGTCATGATGAGCGCTCCCAAAAACTAGGTCCTACTGGTTCGGAAAATGATTGTTTTGCAACAAGATAACCCTCTGAATCCAGGGCTAATGCTAATTGAGGAAGTGGTCGGGCTGCAGGTCCAAATAAAACCTTTGCCGCGCGCGTCACATCAAATGTTGATTGGTGACATGGACAGAGCAGATGTTTGGTCTGTTGTTCATAGAGCGCAACAGCACATCCCATATGAGAACATATTTTAGAAAAGGCAATGATTCCTTCATGCGTCCATGACAAACGTTCTGCATCCAAATTAAATTCTTCTGGACGCAAACGAATTAGTAGCACAGCGTCTTTTCCGATGTCACTCAAGGCTCGGTGATCTTGTCCTGGAATCATGGCAGGCAGAACTTGAGCAACTGCACCGACTTCTAGATCTTCTGGCTTAATTGGGCGATCACCTGGATCAGTTACAAGTCGAGTACCGGCTTTCCAACTTGTCTTTGAGAGTGAATCTCCTGGAAGAGGGCCTAAGTCGCGCAACAAAAGAAGGGGGGATAAACCAACTAAGCCAAGGGATAAACCAAGAGAGCGCTTAATTAAAGAACGGCGACCAAGGCCTGCAGCAGCTGCACCTTCTTTAGCGGTTGCAACAAGTGCATCTCGATCTTCATCGGCAGATCTGAATTCGTGACGCTGCACAGTTACTTCTTCATCTGGCATAAGAGTTTTAGCCCAATGAATCGCACCCATGCCGATAAAAAATAGAGAAAAAGCTAGACCCAACCCCAAAAACAACTGATGCGCATTCGTATTTCCCATGACAGGAATGAAAACAAAAATATCTTCTGGAATTGCAACGTATGAAACTATGAAAAGAATCGTTCCAAGGGCTGATAATAAAAAGAGAATGGCTACTTGGCGTTCTGCTTGCTTGGCTGCTGCAGGATCATTATCGGCCTTGCGATGAACGTGAGCCGGAATTCCAGGATCTTGAATCGCTTCGATTTCGTGTGCCATGTTTTCCTTATCTCGCCTTCATTGCAAGCCAGACTGCAATGCCAATTAATATTCCAATTCCAAGGGTCCACACGAGCAAACCTTCAGTAACAGGACCTACGCGACCAAGGGAGGCGCCACCTAGTGCCGGTTCTGCCTCTGCCGATTTTATCCATTTAATAATTGATAATTTTTCTTCAGGTGTAATAATTTTATCGGAGAAAACTGGCATTGATTGTGGACCGGTAATCATCGCTTCATAAATATGTACGGGATCAACACCCATCACTGTTGGCGCGTACTTTCCTTGGGTTAGAGCTCCACCTTGGCCAGCAAAGTTGTGGCACATCGCGCAATTATTTCTAAATAGTTCTCCGCCATCAGCAACGCTTCCATCGCGTTCGTAATTAAGCAATTCATCGCCAGGAATCGCTGGACCAGGTGCCAGGGATGCAACGTAGGCAGCAAGTGCTGCTACTTCCTGCGGGGAATACACGGGAGCTTTACGCATTGCTTGTGTGCTCATATCTGCCATCGGCATGCGACCAGTTGCAACTTGGAAATCAACAGACGCGGCGCCAACACCAATTAAAGATGGAGCGATTGCTCCGCCTTCAGCGTTGAGTCCGTGACAAGAAGAACAACCTTTAAGAAATATTTGTTTTCCTTCTTCGATTATTGCTGAACGGGCTAAAGCCAATGCGGATTTATTTGGGGTGGCACTTGCAACTGAAAAAGTTGTACCTATACCTAGCAAAGCAATGATGAGCAGCAAAGGCGCAGCCGCACGATGTCTGCGGTACTTAGATAGTCGCTTCACTCACATGCCTTTCGTTATCTTAAATATTATTTGATTAGGTAAATTGCCGAAAATAGTGCGATCCATACAACATCTACAAAGTGCCAATAGTAAGAAACAACAATCGCAGTCGTTGCTTGTGAGTGTGTGAATCGTCGAGCCTTTGCCACGCGAAGCAAAACGATGAGAAATGCAACCAAACCGCCAGTTACATGCAGACCGTGAAAGCCAGTAGCAATGTAGAAGATTGATCCGTAGGCAGTAGATGAAAGTGTCAAACTTTCAGTGACAAGAGATGCGTACTCATAAATCTGTCCTGCAACGAAGAATGCGCCCATGAGGAATGTTAAAGAGAACCATTCACGCATTCCCCATTTACTTATTTGGAAAAAAGAACCAGTTCTTTTGTTTTGAAAACGTTCGGCGGCAAATACACCGAACTGACACGTTACTGAGGATAGAACTAAAACGGTTGTGTTTGCTGCCGCAAAAGGAATGTTCAATAATTGTGCAGATTCTGTCCAAATTGATGGTCCTTGCACTGCACGCGTTGTGAAATAAATAGCGAATAATCCTGCGAAAAACATTAGTTCACTAGAGAGCCAGACAATGGTTCCGACGGCGACCAGGTTGGGGCGAGAGATTCTGTGGGCTGTGGCTGCAGTGGACATGGGGATGATTATTCCCGCATTCCTCTCCGACTTCCACCGCTACGGACCTAGTTACCCGAGGCATTTTCGCCTTTCCTAGGTGAAACGGGTCACTACTAATTCTTGCTCTAAAAATGGTCTGCCAGACAATAAGATACGAGTATGGATTTAACACACGGAACATCGCTTAAGAAGAAGCAAATTGCTATCTATTCTGATGATACTTCTGTGCGAGCAGCTGTAATTCTGGCTTTGGGAAAGCGCGTGGCTGAAGATCTGCCTGAACACGAAGTTCATGAATTCGCTACCGGCGCAGCGCTACGTCAATACATAGATCGCAAGTCCCAAGAAGGAACTTTCAAAATTGATCTTTTTATTCTCGATGGCGAAGCAACTCCTGAAGGTGGGCTTGGAATTGCCCGTCAGCTCAAAGATGAAGTGTTTAACTGCCCACCAGTTCTTGCAATAACTGGTCGCAAAGAAGACGCATGGCTTGCTGCATGGTCAAAAGTAGAAGCCTCAGTTATTCATCCGATAGATCCTTTTACGCTTGCTCGTATCGTTGCAGATTTATTGCGCACCGGTTCACTGACTTCGGCATAAATACATAAGAAAACCCACTCATGAATCCGAGTTGGAAATCATCCGTTGAATCACTTGAATCTGGGCTGGATTTATCAATCTCAGAAGCGCAATGGTTCATGCGCGAAATTCTTGAAGGACGTGCAGAGAATTCTGATCTAGCAGCGTTTCTTTTAGCGCTAAAGAATAAAGGCGAAACTTCAGATGAAGTTGGCGCCTTTGTTTCCGAGATGTTTAATCACAGCGCTCCAATAAATATCGCTCAGAGAGCAGTTGATACCGTCGGTACTGGTGGCGATGGCGCGCACACGATAAATATCTCTACAACCGCTGCAATTGTGGCTGCAGCCGCTGGCGCTCGGGTAGTCAAACACGGCAATAGAGCATCGTCCTCAAAATCAGGTGCTGCAGATCTTCTAGAAGCACTGGGTGTCAATATTTCCCTAGAGGGCGCTGGCGTTGAAAAGACAGTGCAAGCGTTAGGAATTGGTTTTTGTTTTGCTCAGAAGTTTCATCCAGCTATGAAAAATGCGGCTGCGGTCCGCAAAGAATTGGGTGTTCCAACCGTTTTTAATATTTTGGGACCACTTGCCAATCCAGCAAAACCGCAAGCCGCGGCAATTGGCGTTGCTAATGAACGGATGCATTTAGTTATGGCACAAGTGCTTGGCGATCGAGGTGTTGATGGATTCGTTTTTCGCGGCGATGACGGATTAGATGAAATTACTTTGGCAACCACAACATCTGTTTTATCCATAGGTGGTGGCACAATTTCAAGTGATCGTATTGAGCCGACAGATTTTGGTTTATCTGCAGCACCAATTTCCGCTCTCGTTGGTGGAGACTCAACAGAAAATGCTCGCATTACTAGAGCCATCTTTAGCGGTGAGCTGGGTGCACCTCGCGATGCTGTGTTATTAAATGCCGCAGCTGCAATTGCAGCATTCGAAGGCGATATTTCAGCAGACATTTATCAGCGAATAGCGAGTGGATTGAAGCGTGCAATTGACGCTGTTGACTCTGGGAAAGCCACCAAATTACTTGCCGATTGGTCAACTCTGACTCAAAACATAGCCTCAAATTAATTCACGGCGTACTCTTTCGCGCATGGGAACAGAAGGCGCACCTGCGGGTTATTTAGAAGACTTTTCCGCAATAGGAAATGGCTCTACAAAAGAAATCGGAATTCTTTTAATTCATGGATTTACTGGATCGCCATCATCAATGCGTCCGTGGGCAGAATTTATGCATCAACAAGGTTACACAATTCGTGTCCCGCGCTTGCCAGGCCATGGCACGAAACCTGAAGATCTCAATAATGTGAAGTGGGAAGAGTGGCCGCGCAAGATTGAAAGCGAATTGCGTGAACTCCAAAAGACATGCACAAAAATATTCATATTTGGCTTGTCTATGGGCGGAGGATTAACTCTTTACACCACCGAAAACCATCAAGAAAAAATCAGTGGAATTGTTCTGGTAAATCCGATGATTCATATTCCGCTTGTCACTCCGACGCTGGCAAAAGTAATCTCTAAATTTCAAAAAATGCGCAAAGCTGTAGGCAATGACATAAAGCGAAAGAATGTCACTGAATACGCATATGATGCTAATCCGATTGTTGGAATTTATGAGTTAACAAAGATGCTCAAAATCACTCGCGAACATTTGAGCAAGGTAGAGATTCCCACTCTGCTCTTTCACAGCACCGAAGATCACGTGCTTCCGGTATCTAATACAGAGATCATTCTTAAGGGGATAAGTTCAAAGGATAAGGAAAGAGTAGAACTGACCAATAGTTATCACGTTGCCACGCTAGATCATGACATGGAAATAATTTTTGAAAAATCCCTCACTTTTGTGAAAGAGCGCTCTTAACCATATTGATCAAGATTTTTTCATCAACTTTCCAATCATTAGGAACAGCGACAGTTTTTTTATTAACTTTGTAACCCTTGAGTTGCGGCGCAATCTTCCTTATGACTTCAGCATCAAAGGGTGCAATCAAAATATGATTCTTAGCTACGGATGCACCAAAAACATAGTGAGTTCCTTTTCGCAGCATCGGTTGATTCCATGCAGTAACAAGTTCTAATTCAGGATACTTCGCCTTCAGGATTCTAAATACTTTTCTGAGGGTCTTGGCTTGGACTGGATCAATTGATTTGAAGTAATCACTGGGGGTTTCAAACTTTCGTGTTGTAGTTGATCCGCGAGAGAACATTACGAGGGCATTGGCATGCGCTTGTGAGAATCCGTAATTCTCACGAAGGTGGGCAATCTGCTCTGGGTACTTCTTATCTTTGATTGTTGCCATGATTTTGAACCAATATTTCATTGGCTCGCCATACTTCTTCTCTATTAAGGGAAAATGCGCTTCTCGGCTCGGGTCTTTAGTGGGCACATAGCAATATTAGTCGGGATACGATTCACACATGACATGGTTCTTGCTAGCTATTGCCATTGCAGCCGAAATTGCCGGAACTTTGTTGCTTAAACGAAGCGATGGATTCACAAAACTGTGGCCATCAATTGGCGTTGTTTTCGGATACTTAACAGCCTTTGCTTTGCTGTCCCAATCACTCAAGAAAATAGATGTTGGAATTACCTACGCCATTTGGTCTGGGTTTGGAATTATCGGTGCAGCAATTGGCGGGATGATTTTTTTCAATCAAGAATTAACCAAGTTAAACATCATCGGCATGACGATAATTATTGCCGGAGTTGTAATTATGAATCTTGGGGGAGTAAGCCACTAAGTTTAAAACTTTGGAGAGCGGCACCGGACTCGAACCAGTGTCGCCACTGTCACTGTGGCGATCTCCGCCAGTGCGTCTATCGGTAAATTCCAATGAACCTGATAGTTTTCTCCAAATTTAGTTGAAAGCTCGGGGAGTACTGATGGAAGAAAGTCGTGAAACCGCGGGTCATGAGTATTTTTCCCAACTCTATGGTGCAGTCTCAAGTCAGGGCGAACCCCAACAGACAGTGTTTGATAAGTGGCGTGACAGAATTCTGTTTAACATTTACGCCAAGTACAGCACCAACAAACTTTCACAATCTGATGTAATCGATGTCGGATGTGGCTATGGATGGCTCTTGGATGCATTTGAAGGTGCGCGAACTTTATGTGGAGTGGATATTGCTCATCATGCAGTTGAAGTTGCAGGGGGAAGAAAGCCCGAAAGATTTTTTAAACAAGGAGATCTGCACGACTCAAGCCCTTTTTCACAGAAGTTTGATCTAATTTTGGCGATTAACATCATTGAGCATTTATCAAATCCAGTTGCAGGTATCCAGTCAATTAGTGCATCAGCAAGACCTGGAGCCATTGTGCTTGTTCACATGCCAACAATTTCGAATTGGTTAACTCGCTGGGAGTACTCCAAACTCTATGACTCGGATCCAACTCACATTTATAGACCTTCAGGAAAGACCGTTCGCAAACTCTTTGAGGCCGAGGGATTTGAAACATTACGAGATTCTTATCTTCCGCATTTTCCAGCAATGCTTACAAAGGTTTGGCCAATTCATCCGGCGTATTTAGCAGTTTTCAAAAAGTTGTCACTATGACTTCGAGTTCTTCACTCTAATTCATCTCTAAATTCAATCTATAACGTGGACGATACTGGGATCGAACCAGTGACCCCCACAATGTCAATGTGGTGCTCTACCGCTGAGCCAATCGTCCTAGGTGATGGAACTATACAACAGCTAATTTAGCGACCGAAATCGTCATCAATACGCTCAATATCATCTTCACCAAAATAGGTGCCGGTTTGCACTTCGATGAAGATAACTTCTTCGGTTCCGACATTTGCGATTCGATGAAGTTGGCCGATTCCAACAGTGATTGTTCCACCGGGTGAAAGTTGTGAAACCTTTCCTTCAAGTGTTACTTCGGCATTGCCTTGAACAATAAACCAATGCTCGGATCGTTTTTGGTGGCGTTGGTAGGACAAACGTTTTCCTGGGAGTAAATAAACACATTTGGTTTTATGAATTGCACTTTCTTGCAAAATTTCATAACGGCCCCAAGGACGTTGTGTTTCATCAAGTGGCACCATTGTTGAATTCTTTCATTTTTATTGGTGAAGGGACACCCCTTCAAATAATGGAGGTGGAAACGGGATTTGAACCCGTGTAGAGGGATTTGCAGTCCCTTGCCTCGCCTCTCGGCCATTCCACCATAGAAATACCGCCACTCTTATCGTTTACATTAGTAAAGATGTGTAAGTGGCGGTGAATCAGAGCGGACGACCGGGTTCGAACCGGCGACCTGAACCTTGGCAAGGTTCCGCGCTACCAACTGCGCTACGTCCGCGTATTGCAGGGCAAAATCTATCGCATGAGTGCGCAAGAGCCAAAGCGAG
>CAFBMS010000009.1_pt1 | contig 23373 bp, 25 predicted proteins | sample 7269031 | NCBI WGS metagenome assembly CAFBMS01 (sample SAMEA6814072, study PRJEB35770) | uncultured Candidatus Planktophila sp. | biome: Freshwater; feature: Freshwater reservoir; material: water | place: Czech Republic | collected 2017-05-23 | depth 30m m
AAACCAATTTATGAATACATGCCAGGATGGAAAGAAGATATTTCTAAAGCGCGTAAGTTAAGTGACTTGCCAAAAGCCGCACAAGATTATGTTGCGTTCCTTGAAATGATATCCGGTGCTCCAATGAGTGCCATTGGTGTGGGGCCAGGCCGCGATGAAACCATTGTTGTAAAGGATTTCATCTAAGAATGAAAATCCTCCTAGTCGGAAGCGGCGGTCGCGAACACGCACTCGCACTAGGGTTAAAGGCAGATTCAAGTACTACCGAACTTCACTGCGCACCTGGCAATCCAGGTATTGCAGATTGTGCGTCACTACATCCACTCGATGTTACAAACAATGCCGCCATCGTTGCACTCGCAAAAGAGTTAGCAGTAGATCTCGTAGTAATTGGTCCAGAAATTCCGCTAGTAAATGGTGCATCAGATGCTCTGCGATCAGCAGGATTCGCTGTCTTTGGTCCATCAAAGGCGGCGGCGCAATTAGAAGGATCAAAAGATTTTGCTAAAGGTGTAATGCGAGATGCAGGTGTTCCAACTGCACATAGTTATACCTGCACAAACAAAGATGAAATAGAAAAAGCACTCGATGAATTTGGTGCACCATATGTTGTTAAAGATGATGGACTAGCCGCTGGTAAAGGCGTTGTTGTCACTACTGATCGCGACATTGCATTGGCACATGCTCTGTCATGTAAACGAGTTGTTATCGAAGAGTTTTTAGAGGGTCCAGAGATTTCACTCTTTGGTATTTCAGATGGTCGAAATATTGTTCCGATGCAACCAGCACAGGATTTCAAACGTGCACACAATGGTGATTTAGGACCCAATACCGGTGGCATGGGTGCCTACTCACCGCTGCCTTGGGCACCGGATGACATCATTGAAGATACGTATACACAAGTGCTTGCGCCAGTAATTGCAGAGATGGCTGCACGCGGTACACCATTTATTGGTTTGTTGTACGCAGGTCTCGCACTGACTGATCACGGGATACGCGTTATTGAATTTAATGTTCGATTTGGTGATCCAGAAACACAAGTATTAATTCCACGACTTAAAACTCCTCTTGCAACACTTTTGTATAAAGCTGCAACTAATTCACTCGATGATGTGGCACTTCAATGGAAAGAAGATTCAGCGGTTGCAGTTGTCTTAGCGGCAGAGGGATATCCGCACGACCCACAAATTGGCTCGGTTATTTTGAATATTCCAAATGTCAGAGAGACGATTACTTTTCATGCAGGCACATCTCGATCAACTGCAGGACTTGTTTCAAGTGGTGGACGAGTTTTAAGTGTCACTGGAGTTGGCGAAGATCTCACAGAAGCACGTGATCGTGCCTATCGCGCAATCTCGCTGATTACATTGCCCGGCTCTTTTTATCGAACCGATATCGCACTTAATGCGTCGGTGGCAGAGAAGGGCAACTAAATGAGAGAGAATTCACCAGTGAGCGTTTTAGCAGATAGATATGCATCCGCTGCGATGCGAGAAATCTTCGCGCCAGAATCAAAGATTATTGCAGAGCGCAGATTATGGATCGCAGTCGCTCGTGCACAATCGCAATTAGGTCACGCAATTCCAGAGTCAGTCATAAAAGATTATGAAAAAGTAATTAATAAAGTAGATCTTGCCTCCATCGATACACGCGAAAAGAAGAGCCGTCACGATGTAAAAGCACGTATCGAAGAGTTCAACGCGCTAGCCGGTCACGAAGTAATCCATGCAGGAATGACTAGTCGCGATCTCACTGAAAATATCGAAGCGCTACAGATTCGAAATGGTTTACAAATAGTTAATGACAAAGTAATTGCCCTGCTTGCTCGTCTTGGACAAAAAGCCGCGCAGTATGCCGACCAGCCAATCGCAGGACGCTCGCACAATGTGCCAGCACAAGTAACAACTCTTGGAAAACGTTTTGCATCGAGCGCTGAAGAACTTCTATTTGCTTACGAAAGATTGTCATCTCTTCTAGATCGATATCCGATGCGCGGAATCAAGGGACCAGTCGGAACGTCACAGGATTCAATAGATTTACTCGGTTCAAGTGAAGCGCATCAGAAATTAGAAAAAATAATTGCAACTGAACTTGGATTTACACATGTTTTAGATTCAACAGGACAGATTTATCCACGTTCATTCGATTATGACGTCATAACAACGTTGGTACAAATTGCAGCATCGCCATCATCACTGGCAACATCAATTCGTTTAATGGCTGGCGCAGAAATAGTGACTGAAGGATTTAAAGCTGGACAAGTTGGATCATCTGCAATGCCACACAAGATGAATACTCGTTCGTGCGAACGCGTAAATGGTCTTTCAGTTGTTCTTCGTGGTTACGCATCAATGGTTTCTGAACTCGCTGGCGATCAATGGAACGAAGGCGATGTCTCATGCAGTGTTGTGCGTCGGGTTGCAATGCCAGATGCTTTCTATGCAATAGATGGCTTGCTTGAAACAATGCTGACAGTGCTCGATGAATTTGGAGCATTTCCTGCAGTCATTGCTGCAGAGTTAGAAAAATATTTGCCATTTTTAGCAACGACAAAGATTTTGATGGCAGCCGTAAAAGCAGGTGTAGGCCGCGAAATTGCCCACGAAGTAATTAAAGAACACGCAACAAAGGCAGCTCTTGAAATGCGCGAAGGCAAAACAAATAACCTACTTGCAGCAATCGGCGCCGATTCTCGAATTCCATTAGATGCAAACGCACTTACCGCGCTCATTAAAGATCCCATCGAATTTACTGGCGATGCTCGCCAACAAATTGCACGAGTTGTTAATCGCATAGACGCGATTACTTCCGCGCACTCTGCCGCTGCGCAGTACAAGCCCGGCTCTATTCGGTGAGCGGCTTTGGCCTAGCTGGCCCACCGCCAGCGCCTTCGATAACTGGGTGGAAACATCTGCGCACCGGAAAAGTTCGAGATCTTTATACAAATGATGATGAAATTCTTTTAGTCGCATCCGATCGCATTTCTGCATTCGATTGGGTTTTGCCAACTCCAATTCCAAACAAGGGAGCTGTGCTTACACAGTTATCTCTATTCTGGTTTGAATTACTTGCTGACATTGTTCCAAATCACGTCATTAGCGATGATGTACCAGCTTCGGTTATAGATCGCGCCGTAATAGTTGCACCCCTAGAAATGTTTGAAGTTGAATGCGTTGCACGCGGTTATCTTGCGGGCAGCGGTTGGAGCGAATATCAAAAAAACTCTGCTGTTTGTGGAAACACTTTGCCATCTGGATTACAGGATGGTTCGCAATTACCACACACAATTTTTACACCAGCAACAAAGGCGGAAATCGGCGATCATGATGAGAATATTAATTTTGCTCAATGTGAAAAAATTGTTGGTACAGAAATCGCTGCAGATCTTCGAGGGCTGACGCTAAAGTTATACGAAACTGCATCAGAGTTCGCACGCTCTCGTGGAATTATTCTGGCTGATACCAAATTCGAATTTGGTACAGATGAAAGTGGCGAAATCACTCTCGGCGATGAAGCACTGACGCCTGATTCATCTCGTTTCTGGGAAGCAGCAACATGGAAACCAGGTGGAGTGCAACCATCATTTGATAAGCAATTTGTCCGTGATTACTTAATTTCAACTGGGTGGGATAAAAAATCACCACCCCCAGAGCTACCACTTGAAATTGTAGAAAAAACTGCAGCACGTTATGAAGAAGCATATTTTCGTATTACCGGCAGCCGGTTTAACGGATAAATTCACTCACTAAAGAAAGGCACAACAATGGCAAAGATCGTGGTCGATGTAATGTTAAAGCCAGAAATCCTTGACCCACAAGGAACTGCTGTTGGCGCTGCACTGCCACGGATCGGATTTACATTTGCTAAGAGTGTGCGCCAAGGTAAGAGATTTGAAATTGAAATAGAGGGTGATGCAACACCCGAACAACTAGCACAAATAGAAAAAGCTGCAGAAACACTTCTTGCAAATCCAGTAATTGAAACTTTCACCGTGCGAGTGGAGAAGTAAGTGAAAGTTGGCGTCGTAACTTTTCCGGGCACACTCGATGACAGAGACGCTGCCCGTGCTGTGCGATTTGCCGGTGGACAAGCGATTTCACTCTGGCACGGAGATGAAGATTTGCATGGTGTTGACGCAGTAATTCTTCCTGGTGGTTTTTCTTACGGTGACTACTTACGTTGTGGCGCAATCTCTAGTTTTGCACCTGTCATGCAGACAATTATAAAGCGAGCCAATGAAGGCATGCCGCTACTTGGCATTTGCAACGGTTTTCAAGTTTTGTGCGAATCGCACTTATTGCCAGGTGCTCTTACGCGCAATCACGAACTGCACTTCTTATGTCGCGATCAAAAAATCTCTATTGAAAATACAACGAGTGCATGGACATCTTCTTATTCACAAAGACAAGAAATTGTTATTCCACTTAAAAACGGTGAAGGTTCTTTCCAATGTGATGATGAAACACTCGCCGTATTAGAAAACGAAGGTCGAATCATCGCTCGCTATGTTGGCGAAAATCCAAATGGATCACGTAATCTCATTGCTGGAATCACAAATGAACGCGGAAATGTTGTTGGTTTAATGCCGCACCCAGAGCACGCAATTGATACGTTAACTGGTCCAACTGCAGATGGACTCGCATTCTTTACATCTGTGCTGCACTCCATGGTTGGAAAATAGATGGCGCTAGATACTGTTGTTATTGCGCAGAGTTCACCAGATACTAAGCAACCATTTCAGGAACTCGGTTTAAAGGAAGATGAATACGCGCGCATTCGCGAAATTCTTGGGCGCAGACCAACTTCATCTGAGTTAGCCATGTACTCAGTAATGTGGTCAGAGCACTGCTCTTATAAATCGTCAAAAGTTCACTTAAAACAATTTGGCGAAAAGGCTGTTAAAACAGATGCGTTACTAGTTGGCATTGGTGAAAATGCTGGCGTTGTTGATGTCGGACAGGGCTATGCAGTTACTTTTAAAATTGAATCGCATAATCATCCATCTTTTATTGAGCCGTACCAAGGTGCAGCAACTGGTGTGGGCGGAATCGTGCGCGATATTTTGACTATGGGCGCACGACCAATTGCAGTGATGGATCCACTTCGTTTTGGTCCAGCAGAAGCCGCAGATACTCGTCGTGTATTACCAGGTGTTATTGCAGGCGTTGGTGGTTACGGAAATTGCTTAGGACTTCCAAATATTGGTGGCGAAGTTATTTTCGATGAAACATATGCGGGCAATCCACTGGTGAATGCTCTCTGTATCGGTGTGATGAAACATAGTGACATCAAATTAGCGAAAGCTGCCGGGGCCGGGAACCTTGTTGTTCTCTACGGTGCAAAAACTGGTGGAGATGGAATCGGTGGCGTATCCGTTCTCGCATCAGAAACATTTGGCGCATGTGGTCCTGCAAAGCGACCAAGTGTTCAAGTTGGTGATCCATTCGTAGAAAAAGTTTTAATTGAGTGCTCACTAGAAATATTTGCAGCAGATTTAGTTGTTGGAATTCAAGATCTTGGTGGAGCTGGGCTTTCATGTGCAACATCTGAGCTCGCATCAGGTGGTACCGGCGGAATGTCTGTAGAGCTCGATCGCGTGCCACTTCGCGATCCATCACTTTCCCCTGAAGAAATCTTGATGTCTGAATCACAAGAGCGAATGTGTGCAATTGTCGAACCAAAAAACATCGATCAATTCTTAGCAATCTGCAAAAAATGGGAAGTCACAGCCACGGTTATTGGCGAAGTGACAACTGGTGATCGTTTAGAGATTAATTGGCACGGAGAATTAATCGTTGATGTTCCACCACGCACTGTCGCGCATGAAGGTCCTGTGTACGAACGAGCATTTTCAGAACCTGCATATATCAAGAAAGTAAATAGCGAAAAAGTTAACGTTCCGCTACCAAAAAGTGCCGCAGAAATAAAAGCAGCAGTACTAAAACTCGCAGGCACGCCAAACTTGGCGGATAAATCTTGGGTTACTTCTCAATACGATAAATATGTACAAGGCAACACAATCCAATCCCAACCTGATGACTCTGGAATGGTCCGAGTGGATGAATCAACTCATTTAGGTGTTGCAGTAGCAACGGATGCAAACGCAAACTGGTCATACTTAAATCCTTATGAAGGAGTAAAACTTGCTTTAGCAGAAGCAGCCCGCAATATCGCAACAGCAGGGGCGGTTCCACTTGCAGTCAGCAATTGTCTTAACTTTGGTTCGCCAGAAGATCCTGGTGTGATGTGGCAATTTGCTGAAACAGTGCGCGGACTTGCAGATGGTTGTTTAGAAATGGGATTCCCAGTTACTGGCGGAAATGTTTCGTTCTACAACCAAACAGGTTCAACTGCAATTTTGCCAACTCCAGTAATTGCAGTACTTGGTGTCATCGATGATGTGCGCACTCGTACGCCAATGAGTTTTAATCGTGCGGGTCTTGATCTTTATTTACTTGGAGAAACACACGAAGATTTTGGAGGAAGTGAGTGGGCGTTTATTCATGGCCAACGTGGAGGACAAGCACCACAATCTGATTTGCAAGAAGCAATGCGCCTTAATTCATTACTCGTTACAGGACGCACAGAAAAGATTTTCACTGCAGCACATGACTTAAGCCAAGGTGGATTATCTGCAACGCTTACTGAAATGGTTTTACGTCACGATGTGGGTGTCACCATCAAAATAAATAATCCCGCAATTGACCTCTTGAGTGAAACACCAGGACGTGTAGTTGTCGCAATTGATCCAAGCAAAAAAGATGCACTACTTGCACAAGCTGCTAAAGCCAAGATTTTGTGTACGCAGATAGGTACAACCGGTGGAGATTCATTGACTATCAACGACGTTGTGATTCCGCTAGCCGAATTACGCAAAGCGCACACCGAAACATTTCCGAGGTTATTCGGATGAGCAGAGACCCACAAATAATGAGCGAAGTTAAATCAACTCTGGCACTGCTTGAATCCAAGGCACCGGGCCGCGCAATAGAGGTTCGCATTCCTCCATATGCTGCAATTCAATGTGGTGAAGGGCCAACTCACACTCGTGGCACTCCACCAAATGTTATTGAGATGAAAGCGGATACATGGCTTGCATTAGCAAGTGGTCAAACAACATGGGCCGATGAAATTTCGAGTGGCAGCATTAACGCATCAGGTGCGCGCGCCGATTTGTCCATGTACTTACCTCTGACGGATAAGAATTAGGATCAGATATGGCCCGCCGCCCCGATGGATTACTCAATCACAATCTCTTTGATGCAGATCGTGGGCCACAAGATGCGTGCGGAGTATTTGGTGTCTGGGCGCCTGGAGAAGAAGTAGCAAAACTTTCTTTTTATGGTTTATATGCATTGCAACATCGCGGACAAGAATCTGCCGGTATTGCAACAAGTGATGGCGAACGCATTACTGTCTATAAAGATATGGGATTAGTTTCACAAGTATTTACTGAAAGTGATCTTGTTACTCTCAAAGGTGATCTTGCTATTGGGCATTGCCGCTATTCCACAACAGGGTCAAGTACATGGGTAAATGCGCAACCAACACTGCGCCCAACTAAGTACGGAACACTAGCTTTAGCTCACAATGGAAATCTAACTAATACTGGCGATCTAGCAGAGCTGGCACATAAACTCGATAAAGATCACAATAAAGATGAACGCGGTGCAACAACTGATACAGAAATCATGACCGCTCTCATTGGTTTACAGGATGAGAAGAATGTAGAAGCTAGCGCGCTCGCTGTTCTGCCAAAACTAGAAGGTGCCTTCTCACTTGTTTTTATGGACGAACACACACTCTATGCAGCACGTGATCGCCACGGTGTGCGCCCACTTGTAATTGGAAAATTAGAAAATGGTTGGGTTGTTGCATCAGAGACCGCCGCCTTAGACATTGTTGGTGCAGCATTTGTTAGAGAAGTAGAACCTGGCGAATTCTTAGCAATTGATTCAGATGGCTTGCGTTCGCAGATGTGGTCAACGCCCGAACCAAAGGGATGCATCTTTGAATACGTATATCTCGCACGTCCTGATACAACAATTGCCGGCCGCGGTATCCACGCAACACGTGTTGCCATTGGAAAACGATTAGCAGCCGAGCACCCAGTGGAAGCAGATTTAGTTATTCCTGTTCCAGAATCTGGCACACCATCTGCAATTGGATACGCCGCAGGATCAGGAATTCCTTACGGCTTAGGTTTAGTTAAGAATTCATACGTTGGCAGAACATTTATTCAACCGAGCCAAACAATTAGACAACTCGGTATTCGCTTAAAACTTAACCCACTGCGCGAAATAATTGAAGGCAAACGTATCATTGTGGTCGATGACTCGATTGTTCGCGGCAATACACAACGTGCAATTGTGCGTATGTTGCGTGAAGCAGGTGCTCGCGAAATTCACGTTCGTATTTCAAGTCCACCAGTTAAGTGGCCGTGTTTTTACGGCATTGACTTTGCAACGCGCGCCGAACTCATTGCTAGCGGATTAGATGTAGAAGAAATTCGCAGATCTATTGGTGCAGATTCATTAGGTTATGTTTCACTTGAAGGTTTAATTGAAGCCACAGAAATTGCCGAAAAGAACTTGTGTAGTGCTTGCTTTACAGGCTCCTATCCAATTCCGATCCCTGCAGATTTATCTGAAGGCAAAGCACGCCTTGAAATTACAGAAATACATGGCCATAACTAATGTCCACGTATAAAAGCTCTGGTGTTGATATTGATGCAGGTGATCGCGCAGTCGAATTAATGAAAGCATCGATTGCTAAAGCAAGTCGTCCTGAAGTTCAAGGTGGCATTGGTGGCTTCGCCGGATTATTCGATGCAAGTGCGTTAAAAAAGTTTGCTAAACCGCTTCTTGCAACTTCTACAGATGGTGTTGGAACAAAAACCGAGATTGCTCGTGCGATGGGAATTTATGACACCATCGGCGAAGATTTAGTCGCCATGGTTGTAGATGATCTAGTTGTGTGTGGCGCAGAGCCACTCTTTATGACTGATTACATTGCAGTTGGAAAAGTTATTCCCGAACGCATTGCAGACATTGTTGCTGGAATCGCACGTGGTTGCGAAAAAGCAAACACCGCTTTGATTGGCGGCGAGACTGCCGAGCATCCAGGATTACTTAAAGAAGATGAGTTTGATATTGCAGGCGCCGCTACCGGCGCAGTTGATGCTGACAAACAACTAGGTGCACATCGGGTGAAAGCTGGAGATGTACTACTTGCAATGCCTGCATCTGGTTTTCATGCAAATGGGTACTCGCTCGTGCGACATATTCTTAAAGAGAAAAAGTTAGATCTGAGCAAGCAATATGGCGATCTAAATAAAACGCTCGGTGAAACCCTTTTAACCCCTACTGAGATTTACACACTCGATTGTTTGGCGCTTATTAAATTACTTGGTGAAAACCTGCGAACATTTAGCCACATTACAGGTGGTGGTTTGGCAGATAACACCGCTCGAGTTGTTCCCGATGGTCTCACCGCAAATTTTGATCGCAGCACTTGGTCTCTTCCACCAGAGTTAATCTTTATGGCACAAGAAGGTTCGGTGCCTCAAAACGATTACGAACGAACCTGGAACTGCGGGGTTGGCATGGTCGCCATCATCGATCCAACCTCGGCTGATCTTGCGATCAAAGCCCTCGCCGCACGCGGAATGCACGCGTGGGCCGCTGGCTCTGTGAGCCTCACAACTGCCGGGATTGCTCGCTCTGCCTTGGAAGGCAGATACCGATAGCGATAACCTACGGCTCTGGTAGAAGTCATACACCGTTGAGGTAAGGAGGTCACGCTATGGGGCGCGGCCGAGCAAAAGCGAAACAGACAAAAGTAGCTCGCGATCTTAAGTACAACTCACAAGAGATGGATCTTGATCGTTTGGCAAAAGAGTTGCATGGCGAAGAAAAAAATCAGCAATCACAAGAAGAAGATGATCCTTATGCTGATGGCAATTACATTCCCCGTGCTTAACTAATTACATGCGTCCAACACCGTACGTCGCATCTCTTCGAATTTACGAACCACTTTCGGCTTTTGATCCTGTAGATCGTCTTCGCTGGACTTCAATTGACCCAGAAAAAGATTCGCGCACTGAAGAACAGTCTCTTGCGCTTCGCCGGATTATTTTTCCAGAATCACCAGCTGGAAGACCAGATGGTGCACACATTTTAGATCTCGACAATGTTCGCTACGTTGCACCGTGGTCAACTGCAAATCGTTGTTGGGCAGCTCTCGATGATTTTAAAGATTCTATGCCAAGTTCTGTTACAAAGTTTTTTGTTTCTGAATCACTTGAAGATGTCATCACTTCAGGTGTTGAACAACTAGAAGATAAAGTGCCACATATTTTGACCGAGACCTGGATTATTCCACCGCGATGGTTCTCACTCTTTGCACCAGAAGAGAGAGTTCGTGGGGTCGATGGTGATGGTCACTACACAGTAATGCGCGCTCGCATTGCCGATGCCAAGGCACGTTGCCAAGTTGCCCATGAAACTGTGCAACGCGCATTTGGTCCAGGACCAGTTGAATCTGAAATTGAAGAGTTAGATGAATGGCTAGATTTATTTCATCCACAATCCTTAGTTGAATTAGATTACGGCGGTTTAGCGAATTATTTAGATAAAGCACTTCGCGAATCTGGTGAAAGTGGCTTAGATGCCGACACTTCAATAGAAGATGTCTTGTCATCATTAGCTGGCCTTGCTGCCGGCGATGGATCACTGGCAGGTCAGGGATACGAGCGTTTAGTTTCGCGTTGGCGCAAAGTTGCTGCGTACGAATCAGCTATGTAGCAGCAAGAATTCACTAAAACAGTATTGCTTTTTCTATATCCAAAGAAGGATACTTCCATCCTTAAGGTTTAATACGGACACGATTTTTCGATGCGAGTGAGCGGTGGATATGAATCGACTAACAGATGCAGAAGTACTGCTGACACCCGCTGAAGTTGCAGCACTCTTTCGTGTAGATCCAAAGACTGTTACTCGCTGGGCACAAGCCGGAAAACTCACATCAATTAGAACTCTCGGTGGACATCGCAGATATCGGGAATCAGAAGTACGAGAACTCCTCAAAGCGACTCAAGGCAACTAACTCACTTTTTACTGTATGAATTATTCAATTACACAGTACCTATTACTAGGGGCTGTTACCTTGATTTATGTTGGGACCATCACTGGACCGATAAGAAAAATTGCAATCCGATTTAATGTAGTTGATGCACCAGATATGGCCCGAAAAATTCAAAAGCAACCAGTTCCTTATCTTGGTGGAGTGGCAATGGCTATCGGAGTTGTCACAACTTCCTATCTCGCAATCGTTGCAAAAGATTTTAATCTCAACTCAGTTGGACTTGCCAGCTCAGTTCTAATTCCTGCAATTCTGATTGCTGCAATGGGGTTATGGGATGACCTTCGAGGACTTCGACCATGGCCACGACTAATTGCACAAACATCGGTAGGAACAGCGATGGCGTTGATTTTAGTTGCAACAGACACAATGGGATTTGCTCTCGGTAATGCATTTCTTAATACCGTTGTCTCAATTTTTTGGATTGTCGGAATCACAAACTCCATTAACTTCTTTGACAATCTAGATGGCGGCGCTGCGGGCACCGTAGCAATTGCTTCTTTCTTTCTCTTTTTAATTGCGAATAGTCAAGGCCAGATTCTCGTGAGCGCGCTCGCAATCGTGGTCAGTGGTGCAACTGCAGGCTTTTTACTTTGGAATAAATCACCTGCAAAGATTTATATGGGAGATGCAGGTGCACTCTTTTTAGGAATTATTATGGGAGTTCTGACTATTCGTTTAGATCCAGGAATTGAGCCACAAATACTTTCACTTGCGATTCCAGTTGCATTACTTGCAATACCTATCCTTGATACAACTGTTGCCGTCAGTTCTCGTTTGTATCGTGGTATTTCTCCATTTACTGGCGGGCGCGATCACTTGTCACATCGTTTAATGCGCATCGGAATACAACGCAAATATGCAGCAATTACTCTCTGGGTAGCTTCTGGTGTTTATGGATTACTGGCGTGGGCTATCTACAAGTATCCGGAAAGCCTTGGTTTCCCTCTGCTTGCTGTGGCAGTCATTAGCTGGCTGAGCCTTCTTAGCTTTTTCTTGCGGATTCCCAGTTCAGATAAATAATTTCTTCAGAATATTTCATCTAATAACACTTGTTCAAAATATTTTTCACAGATAGGTTTACGCAGGTAATAGTCACCACTCATTAGATAGGAATCCCACTTCATGAAGTTGAAACGTTTCTCAGCAGTAACAGGCGCAGTTGTTATCTCTGCTCTTGTTCTTGCAGGTTGTTCAAGCTCCAGTGATGAAACAGCGGCTCCAACAGGTGCTGTTGACGAAGCAGCGGTCGCACTTTTGCCTGCAGATGTTAAAGATTCAGGCAAACTGTTTATCGGTACCGACCCAACATATGCACCAAATGAATATAAAGATGCAGATGGCAATCCAATTGGTTGGGAAATCGAATTAGCTGATGCTATGGCTGCAAAGCTTGGCCTCACAACAGAATATGCAGTATCAACATTTGACAACATCATTCCAGGAATCTTGGGTGGTAAATATCAGCTCGGTGTTTCATCGTTTTTCGACAACGTTGAACGCGAAAAGATGGTTGACATGGTCAACTACTACACAGCAGGTATTCAATGGGCTGCAAAAATCGGTGAAGAAGTAGATCCAGATAATGCATGTGGCAAAACTCTTGCTGTGCAACGTGGAACCTACCAACATCTAGATGATGCACCAGCACGTTCAAAGACATGTACATCTGCAGGAAAGAAGGAAATCACAATTCTTCCTTTCGATACACAAGATCAAGCAGTATCTGCAGTAGCCCTTGGCCGCGCAGATGCATTCTCTGCTGACTCTCCTGTTACTCAATACAGCGTGAAGCAGAATGCAGACAAGCTTCACACAACTGGTGCAATCTACGAAGTTGTTTTCTATGGCTTCCCAGTAGAAAAGGGCAGCGCGATTGCGCCAGCTCTACAAGCTGCACTTCAGTCACTAGTTGATGACGGTACATATGCAGAAATTCTGTCCAAGTGGGGAGTCGAGTCAGGAAGCATCGACAAGATCTCAATTAACGGAGCTGCAACAGCTGGTTAATCCAGGTGCATAAATTCAATGACTAATAAAGTTAACGATCAGAGCGGGAGTAACAACTCTCGCTCTGATCGTTCTTTTTATGATGAACCCATAAAGGCAGTACGACTGCGCCATCCGTGGCGAATTTTTTCTGCCGCCCTACTTGTTCTCTGGGTTATAGCTTTTCTAACAGATGCAGCGGGCCGCGAAGCATATGACTGGAACGCATATGGCGAATATGTCTTTGATCCTCGCATTCTTAAAGCCACAATAATTACTTTGCAGTTAACTGCTTACTCAATGCTGATTGCAATTTCACTCGGCGTTATTTTGGCTGTATTACGCCAATCGCCTAACCCAGTTTTTAAGGCAGTTTCATGGGTATTTATCTGGGTTTTTAGAGGCACACCTGTTTACGTTCAACTAGTTTTTTGGGGATTACTTTCAACAATTTATCCAACACTCTTTTTCGGCGCACCATTTGGTGGTCCAGGATTTTCAATTGATATTAGCCATTCATCAAGCCTCTTTTGGATTGCTGTAGTTGGTTTAGGACTTAACGAAGCTGCATACATGGCAGAAATTGTTAGAGCGGGACTTCTCTCTGTTGATGAAGGACAAGAAGAAGCAGCAAAAGCATTAGGAATGAAGTGGTGGGCAACAATGCGTCACATAATTATTCCGCAAGCAATGCGCATAATTATTCCGCCAACTGGCAATGAAGTTATTTCTATGCTGAAAACTACATCGCTGGTAACTGCAGTTCCCGTTTCATCCGATCTATACACCCGGTCCCGCGATATTTCAGCAGAAACTTTTAATCCGATTCCGATGCTATTAATTGCATCGACGTGGTACTTGCTTATTACAACTATCTTGATGGTCGCTCAATACTTTCTAGAAAAGCGTTTTGCCAGAGGCCATGCGCAAATTGCCTACGGAGCTGACCCAAAGATAATTGGCGAAGGTGCATAAATGAGTACTCCAATGGTTCATGCAGATCGAGTACGTAAAAGTTTTGGCACTCACGAAGTTCTCAAAGATATTTCGCTCAGTGTTAATAAAGGCGAAGTAATGTGTTTGATTGGGCCATCTGGTTCTGGCAAATCAACTTTCCTTCGTTGCATCAATCACCTCGAAGAAGTCAACGCTGGAAGGCTCTACGTCGATGGCGTTCTAGTTGGCTATCGCGAAGTTAATAACAAGTTACACGAACTCAAAGCATCTGATGCTGCCCATCAACGTAGCGACATAGGAATGGTCTTTCAAAAGTTCAACCTATTTCCACACTTAACTGCTCTCGAAAATGTCATTGCAGCTCCGACGATTGTGAAAAAGATTGATAAAGATGTTGCAACAAAGAAGGGTAAAGAGTTACTAGAGCGCGTGGGATTGTCATCGAAAATGGAGCACTACCCAGCACACCTTTCCGGCGGCCAACAGCAACGTGTTGCAATTGCGCGCGCCCTTGCCATGGAACCAAAGTTGATGCTCTTTGATGAACCAACTTCAGCCCTTGATCCAGAATTAGTTGGTGAAGTTCTTGATGTAATGAAGACTCTTGCAAAGACTGGCATGACAATGATTGTTGTAACGCACGAGATGGGTTTTGCTCGTGAGGTCGCAGATTCAATGGTCTTTATGGACGATGGTCGCGTGATTGAAACCGGAACACCTGACTCTGTTCTTCTTTCACCTCAAAATGAGCGCACGAAGAGTTTCCTTTCAAAAGTCCTGTAAGATTGCAACATGGCCGAAGAAAAAAAACCAGCAGATGACGCTCGCGCAAAGTTTTTAGAAGCGCTCGAAAAGAAAAAGAGTAAGAACGCTCCAGCTCCAAAAGATGGACGCTCTGCGGGTTCTAAAGTAAGTGGTGGTCAAGCAACTGGCGGTGCACCAGGTCGATTCCAACGAAAATCTGGATCTTCTGGTTCTGCAGCTGGTTAATAAATGAAAGTTTTACGTATCAGTGTTGTCTTAGTTTTATTAGCATCTATATTTAATTCAATTCCTGCTCATGCTTTAAATCCATGTTTTTCTGAATTTAGTGATTCAGAATGGACACAACCCGCAGATTGGGGCAAAACAATTGGTTTTTCATCTCAATTTTATGGAACTTCAATCAGGCAACCTGAACAAGTTGAAAAAATCATTCGTGAAAATTCAAAAGATTATGTTTTAAGACGTGGTGCTGAAACCAGTTTAAATGGAGCTGAGTGGAAACCAATAACCGTGAATTTTGGATCTTCAAGTCTTTTGCCATTATTCCCCGGTGATGAATTTCGAACCTTTATTTCATACGAAGGCAGAAACTGCACAAAACGTATAGTTTTTTCAAACTCAATCGCTGTTGAGGAAGCGACACCGGTTGAAGTCAAGACATACGTTTCGAGCATTAGTGTAAATTTTCAGCAGGAACAAGAACTTTTTGCAATCATGGGTTCAAGTTTTCCGATAATTGTAAATTCAAATGTCGTTCTAGGTGAAAATGAATTTGAACGCGCTGCTTTATCTACTCCCTTATTGCAACAACTAAGCCGACGTATCTTTCTACTTTTTGATACAAAATGCGTTACGACCGTCTCCGGTGACGCTTTTGTAAATTTCGTTCGGCCTGGAGCCCATCCAGTCGCTGGCAGGGCTCCAGATTTTCTCAAACCGGGTAATTGCGAAGCTAAACTTTTTGACGGATATTGGCAGGTATCGGTGGGAAATCGTTCTCTCCCGGTGATTTCTTCACAGCCTCTATTTTTGGGTAAAGTAATTTTTAAAGTCACAGACCCAAACCATTTAACCAAGAAATCCTTGAGTATTATTTGTAAAAAAGGAAAAGAAACAAAGAATGTGACGGGCAAAAATCCTAAGTGCCCTAAAGGTTTTAAACAGAAGTAGCTAATTAAAAAAATCTAGTGTGGCTTGGGCCGGGATCGAACCGGCGACCTAACGATTTTCAGTCGTTCGCTCGTACCAACTGAGCTACCAAGCCTTACCAAAAACTCAGCGCCGGCCACACGAATGTGTACAGCGCCAAACTTTTGCGACCCGGACGGGACTTGAACCCGCGACCTCCGCCGTGACAGGGCGGCGCGCTAACCAACTGCGCTACCGGGCCATGAAAAAAATTCGCAAGAATTAATTTCACAACCTTTATTACTGTACTGCGTGCCCCCAACGGGATTCGAACCCGTGTTACCGCCGTGAAAGGGCGATGTCCTAGGCCCCTAGACGATGGGGACGTTTGAGGCTCGCAAATCGTACCTTGTAGGTAGCGTGCAACCAAACTGCCTTTATTTACAGGCTAATTAATAGACCATTTAACAGATATTGAGACCGTTACATCTTGTTGGCCAAGATCAATAACGGTTTCTCCTGCTGAATCTTTTGCCACAGCCATTATTGGATATGCAGATGGTCCACTGGATTCAGATAATGTAATTACGCGTCCAAGTTTTACACCTAACAACTTCGCGTATGACAACGCCTTAGCACGCGCGTTCTTTACAGCAACAGTGCGAGCAGAAAGTGATGACTTGCTTGCATCGAGTACGAATGGTGAGACTCCTGTAACTTGCAAGTTATCTCCGCCAGCTGCAACAACTGCGTCAACGACAACACCAGCATTTGCGGCGTTCTTAATAGTTACAACAAATGATTGTGAAGCGCGGTATCCAACAAGTTGTGAACCACCATCTGGCGTATAGGTGTACTCAGGATATGAAGTGATTGATTGTGTTGCGATCTCAGTCTTTGCCACACCATTATCAAGAAGTGCTGCGCGAACTGCTGCGGCTATTTTTCCAGTTTCAGAAAGTGCTGCCTTATTGGTTGCTGCAACCACTGTTGCAGTTGCGCTCATGCGAACCGCATCTGGTGTGACCTTTACTGTTCCTTCAGCATTTACCGAAATAGCACGAGTAGTCGATGCTGCCATTGATGCTGGGGCAAGTGCCACGCCACCAATCAAGGAGAGAGCGATAGATGCAATTGCGAACTTCTTCATATAAGTAGGTTTCATAGGCTCAAGAGTACTTCATTAACTCTGTGAAATTAATGAGAGAATACGCAGATGAGCCAAGGGAAAAATGCGCAAGCACTTAAAAACGGTGCGCTTATTGCTTTTCCTACAGAGACTGTCTACGGACTTGGCGCGGAAGCAAGCAATGAGAAAGCGGTTGCCCGTATTTATCACGTAAAAGGGCGCCCGCAAGATCACCCCTTGATTCTGCACATCGCATCCATAGATGAAGTTAATTATTGGACAACCGACGTCAGTAATTATGCAATGGCGCTCGCGCGCGATTTCTGGCCAGGGCCGATGACTCTAATTTTAAAGCGAAGCGCACATGCAAAAGATTTTGTTACAGGCGGACAGGACACCGTAGGCCTGCGAGTACCAGATCATGTGTTAGCCCTTGAGTTATTACAGGAAGCACTAAACATTGGCGTGCGTGCAATTGCGGCGCCGTCAGCAAATAGATTCGGACATGTGTCACCAACGACAGCTGCGGCAGTGCAAGAAGATATCGGTTCTTATTTAACCGCTGATGATGTGATCCTCGATGGTGGTCCAGCGCACGTCGGTCTTGAATCAACAATCATTGATTGCACTGCAGATGCGCCAATTATCTTGCGCCACGGTGCAATTACCCAAGAGATGATTGAAAAGTGCACGGGTTTGAAAGTGAACGAATCCGGTAATTCAAATATTCGAGTCAGCGGTTCTCTCGAAAAACATTACGCACCAAATGCGCAAGTACTCCTCGATGTGCAAGCAATTGCTGGACAAGGTTTCATTGCACCTGCAGATATTGCAACACCGCCAGGTGCTATCCGTTTGGCATCTCCCTCAACCACAGATGAGTATGCGCACATTCTCTATGCCGCACTTCGAGAAGCAGATTCCCAGGGGCTTGAAACGATTGCAGTGATCCAACCCAGCGGTGATGGGCTTGCAATTGCAATCAGAGACCGCTTGCTTCGCGCTTCAAAAGGACGTTAAATTTATTTTTCTTTAATAATCATTCGACAATCATTATCGACTGGGAACATAAATGGATTTTTTCCCTCAAAGTATTCGTCAACTGCTTTTCGAGATCCAGACCAATGTCCATAGTCATCGATGATTAAAACGCCACCTGGCTCAAGCAAGGGATACAAAACCTCAAGTTCAATTTTCGTACTTTCATACCAATCTGTGTCAAGCCTTAAAATCGAAATTGATGTAGGCAAATTTTCTGGCACCATCAAAGTATCTTTAACGTCACCCACAACTAAATCAATATTTGGAGCGTTATTTTCTTTAAAAATTGTCTTAACTAAATTGAGAGATGCGAAACAATGAATAGAAAGTTCACCATCTTTATAAACTGAGTTGCGCAAAATATTTTCGGCACTTTCACCCCAAATGTCTTGATCGTATTCCGTAGGCTCAGTCATTCCCGTAAAGGTATCGAACCCATAAATTTTTCTTTTCTCTCCATAGTGCTCATTCAACAAACTCAGCAGAATTAAATTCCCACCTTTCCAAACACCGCACTCAACAAAAGCTCCTGGAATTTTTTTGGTTCTTACGTATTTGGTTGCATAAGTTAATGCCCACAATCGCTCATACGGAGTCATCGAATATTTTTTAGCAAGCAAAATCGTGCTTCTTTCGAATTCCGTGCAGTCAACAGGAAATAAGAATTTTTCGCTTAGAAAATTTCGACGAATTTCTAAATTGAATACCGATAAAAAAGCTTTGATTTTGTTCTTTATGTATAAAAGAACGCGATCAGTTAAAGGGAATTTTCGTAACTCTCGAAAAGTTTCCATAAAGTGAGCCTAACAATCAATCCTTGCCTTCAAGGGCATCAACTTCTGAATAGATCTATTGTCCCCGCTATTCGGGATGTTTTGCGTGGAATAGCAATCAGAGACCGCTTGCTTCGCGCTTCAAAAGGACGTTGAGCTGTACTAGCACGCACCAAGACTTGCCTGTAAACTCCGACCCTAATTAGAAGGTGAGAATTCTTGTGATTCGCTTTGTGCAAAAAAAATCAATTGTTGCCTTTGCGATCTTTGGAATTCTCTTCGGAAGTATGCATGTTGCTCAAGCCGCTAATTCAAATACTGCCACAGAAAGATACATTCTTAGTTTCTCAAACGATGATGATGTGCAAGGTGAATCAAATAGTTTCCGAAGTAAGGGAATCAAAATTCACCAGACTTACACTCAAGGATTTAAAGGCGTCGTTGGTGATTTCACCACAGCACAGATAAATGATTTAAAGAAAAACCCTAAATTCTTATCGGCTGAAAAAGATGGACCCGTTTACGCCACTGCTATTAGTAATCCGGCTTCAGTGCAAACTCCAGCAGTCTGGGGATTAGATCGACTCGATCAAAGAAGCGCATCGCCATCGAATTCATATTCCTACACTTCAAATGGTCAAGGTGTAACTGCTTACGTTATAGATACTGGCATCCTTGCAACACACGAAGAGTTCGCTGGCAGAGTTTCCCCTGGAAATACCCAGATAGCAGATGGCAACGGAACAAGAGATTGCAACGGCCACGGAACGCACGTCTCAGGCACAATTGGTGGCACAAAATATGGTGTTGCTAAAGGCGTAACACTTGTACCGGTGCGAGTTTTGGATTGCACGGGCTCGGGTTTCACGTCGGGAGTAATAGCCGGAATTAACTGGGTGATTACAAATCACGTTTCTGGTCCAGCTGTTGCAAACATAAGTTTAGGTGGCGGATTTTCTGCTGCACTCAATAATGCGGTTGCAGCACTTGTTGCAGATGGCGTTGTAGTTGCCGTTGCTGCGGGAAATGACAATCGAAATGCGTGTTCGTACTCGCCTGCAAGTGCACCCAATGCAATTACGGTTGGAGCAACTGATTCAACTGACAGACGAGCAAATTTCAGCAACTTTGGAACATGTTTAGATATTTTTGCACCAGGTGTTGGTATTACTTCTAGTGTTATTGGAAGCAACATTGCAACTGCTGTTTATGGTGGAACTTCAATGGCATCGCCACACGTTGCCGGTGCAGCAGCGCTTCTACTAGAAGCAACCCCAACAGCAACCCCAGCTCAGATTCAAAGTGCATTAGTAACTGCGTCAACGTGTGCAGTAGTCACAGATGCCGTCACTGGATCACCAAATAGATTATTGGCGACAAGTACTGCGGGTGCTCCAATTGTTTGCTCTGCGCCAGCTACGCCATCAGCACCAAGTGTTGCTTTCGTTACAACTCCAAGACCAAGAACTCTTTCAGTAAGTGTTTCAACTGCAAATAATGGTGGCGCAGCAATTCAAAGTTATACGTTAAAGATATGGACAGCGAGAAACGCCACTTCGGCTGCAACTACTTTGTACGGAACTTATTCATGTACATCGACATCATTGACTGCAACATGCACAATCACAACGACTGCAAATGGACGTAATGCTTTGCCAGCCGGTTTCTATGCAGCAAGTGCAATTGCAGTCAACGGTTTTGGGTCAAGTGGTGAATCTGCCAAGTCTGCAATTGTTCAAGTTCGATGAAGAAATTTCTTACATATTCAATCTCGGTAACTTTAGTTGCAACAAGCATGGTTGCGATATCCCCAAACTCATTTGCAACCACTAAAAATTCTTTAACAATCACCTATCAACAAACTCCGGAATCTAAGGTTCAAAAATGGACTCTGAAATGTCAACCAACTGCAGGGTCAATGAAAAACTCAAAGTCTGCATGCCGCAACCTTTTAAAGATTTCTAATCCATTTGCCAAAGCAGATCCCAATCAAATGTGCTCAGAAATATTCGAGAGTGCGGAAGTAGCCACTGTTAAGGGAACATGGAACGGAAAGAAAGTTTCAGCTCGTTTTGCGAAAACAAATGGTTGCGAAATCACTCGATGGAACACCTTGAAATTCTTGATTCAAGGGGTGCAGAAAGCCTAGATTTCAACTCATTTTCGTAATACAAGAGAATGGACTAAACTCTCAAAAAAATGTTGGGGCCTATAGCTCAGTCGGTAGAGCAACGGACTTTTAATCCGTGGGTCGACGGTTCGAGCCCGTCTGGGCCCACATATTAACTTCAAGGGATTTAGAACATAAGGTGGGATAGTGAATCTTTATTTTCCCCGAAGCAAAGTCCAATTAACTGCAATCCCTAAAACTGGCTGCACTTCGGTCCTCAGCTTTTTTACAGCCCTTGAACTCAATTTGGAATCTCAAAATGAATTCTTGGATGAAAACTCCTCTATTTCCGAATTAGATTATTCGTTCTTAGATCCGCTGACCAGCATTCATGACGGCAATAGTCCACTGCGGAAGTACTGGGATCGCAATCCTGGGAAAACAAATCACGATGGAAGATTAAAAGTTGTAACGCTTAGAAACCCGTATGACCGTTTCACCTCTTTTTGGTTAAATAAAATTGTTTATGCAATTGATCCTAATTACTTTAAATTAGCTATCGAATTATTGCCACCTTCAGAGGTGAACGATTTTAGGAGCATCCAGAAAGCCGCGCATAATTTCTTATCAAACTTAACTCCTTCGAAAAAACTAGATGCTCATTTTCGCCCTCAGTACATGTTTTTAAGTGGCAAAGCAAAATATGATTTGAATATTAAGACCAAAAATATCCAAAATCTTCCCAGCGAATTATCTAGAATTTCACCGAGATATCGTGGAATCAAAGATTTAGAGATTCCCAAGTTGAATTTCACAGATTCTTATTTAAAAACAAAATTTCTAAATACTGAACTCACAAGTTTAATAGAGCAGCTTTATCACCAAGATTTTGAATTACTGAAGGAATTAGATTTACATTTTGTAAAACCAGAAATAGAAAATGCCCAGCACGTTGAGGTTGACCTCCGTGAAAGAACTGCAAAATTACGGGAAGCCATTCAAAGACTCGAGCCGGAAGAGGCAAAACTTCACAAGATTATGAATCAATTAAAGCGTCTGCCCGGAGCTCGTCGCATCAAGAGAATTTTCATATTTATAGATACCCTCCTAAAGAGACTGTAATCGATGTTCTATATCAAGCGCTGGATTCCAATGACAAAACTTTTCCCTATCAAGTCATTTCCGAAAAGATTGCTCGTCAAATGGATTTTTATTTTTGACAATATCTTTTGGTTTATTAAACGAAAGTTTGGTTTTTCTCCCACCCAAATTGTTGGTGTAACTCCTAGCGGTAACACCTTATTAAAGTTGAACAGAAAATTTCCGATTGGTGACTCCGGATTTATTGTCGAACTTCCTCGGGATGACGTTATTTTTAGATCTGTCAGCAGATCAGGATCTTGGGAAATAGAAGAGAGTGAATTTCTTGCGCGCGGTTTAAAAAAAGCTTGTCAAAAACCTAATTCAAAAACAGCTTTACTAGATTTTGGTGCAAATACTGGCTTGGTGACATTGCAAGCTATGAATATCTCCAAGACAAGAAATGAAGTATTTTTGTTTGAACCAATCCCAAGACATGCATCGGCGATTAGAAATAATTTAAAGAATTTAACAAATATTCAGATCAATGAATTTGCATTAAGTGATCGAAATGGTTCTGCGGAAATTTTTACAGAAAAGTGGAATCAAGGGAACACGTCGTTGATAAATTCTGTTGTAGCGCCTAAAGGAAAAATTGTAAACAATATTGAATTGAGAGATACCGCGGAGTACTGCGAAGAATTCTTACATGGATTCGATAGCTATGTGATCAAATGCGATACTCAAGGCATGGACCCACTAATTTTATCTAGAATCCCACAACGAATTTGGGAAAAAGTTGAGTGCGCAGTAATCGAAGTGTGGGCGTTACCCGAAATTGACGAAGTCGATGTGAAAAACTTGCTATCGATGTGGGAAGGATTTGAATATGCCAGTTGGGCGCCTAATTCGAATAAATCAATTACCCTCAATGAGGTAAGTAAATTTTGGTTGAGAAAATCTGGACTGGAAAATGGCAATTTATTCTTGAGTAAAACAGCCAGACCGAATGCAGGCGTAGCCTCGCATTTCCGCCATTCTTGATTTATGGGTTAAGAAGTGTTAATTTTCACTCGCTTACCAATTAGGAAAGTAAAAAAGCCTAAAAACGTAAGTGGCGTTGTGTCTAGCGAAGTCCGGTTTAATTCCGGCGCTGTCCCGCAACTGTAAAGGATCGAAAGATCTAAGCCAGGTCGCCTGGCAGAACGCCGAAGTATCCGACCTCGGAGGAAGGTCGGGCCTCTAAGCGTCATTGCTTT